>Ga0207693_10000289_pt1 | contig 46604 bp, 46 predicted proteins | sample LARL81metaG_FD_184347 | JGI IMG/M metagenome (GOLD analysis project Ga0207693, IMG submission 184347) | Corn, switchgrass and miscanthus rhizosphere microbial communities from Kellogg Biological Station, Michigan, USA - LAR L8-1 metaG... | ecosystem: Host-associated > Plants > Roots >... | reverse complement strand
TATCGACAGTGCGAAGTAACCAACCCTTTCGAAGCGATCCCTATCGGACTGAACTCGAAGACTGCACCCGGCTTTCGACGGCGGCCACCAACTCTTTCGTAATAGGCACTTCGATCCCCTGGCGAGCCGCACCCCGCAGGATCGGGCCCGCGATCGCGTCGAGTTCTGGTGGGTTGCCGCGCTCCACATCTTTTTGCATTGAGCTGCGCATGTTGCCCGGCATTTTCATGACAGAGGCAATGACCGCGTCCGCGTCAATTTTCGCACCTTCGGCAACGGCGACTGCGCTCGCTTCTTGAATACACGTCAATCCCACTTGTCTCCACTTCGCGTCTGCGAGGATCTCGCCAGTGGTTTTCTCCGAGGCAGTGGTCGTGAGTGCAAATGCCGCCAGAAATACGAGCTTGCTCCACATCAGGGTCGGCTCGTCGTCAATAAACCGGCATTCGAAACCCATTTTATGAAGCGCTTCAACAGTGAGGCCAAGAAGAGGGCGTCCAGCCGACGACACGTTCAAGCGGGCAAACGGAGTGCGGTGGACGATGTGTCCGGGAGCCACACGTTCGGTTTCGACGGCAATAGTGGCCGCAATCACGCGCTCCGCCCCATATTTCGTGCGCATCACGGCAAGATGATCGATGCCGTTCAACAACGGAACGATGGCACGCACTGCCTGAGGCTTAATGATAGAGGCCAATGCTGTGTCCAGTTGGGTGGCCTTCACGGCGATCCACAGGACATCGCAGGGCGGAACCTCGGCGCTACGTGCGACAGGCACACTGAAATTTCCGAAGGCGCTTTCCAGATGAAGTTGTTCGGGATATTGCGCCAAGGCTTCCGGCTTGACAACGACTGTGACCGACTCGCCCAATGTCGCGAGGCAGGCACCGATCAGGCCTCCAACCCCGCCCACGCCAAGAATCGCATGTCTCATGGAAGCCATGCGTGCGCTACTTTTTCTCCGTCGCCGTGGGCAGGCACTCAAGAATCTCCGCCTCGCTCAAGGTGTGGTCGCTCTGCTTGGCGCGCTGGTAGATGCGGTCCACGATCCCGTCGCTCACGGGAATGCCGTGGCGCTCCAGCCACCAGAGCACGTTTGATTTGCCGCTCATGGGGCCGATATCAATAATCTGATCCAGCCCAAACACGTGCGATGGCACGCCTGAGTAGACGGTATTCGCGAGCACGACGTCATCTTTGTGGTAGGCCTTGATGATCGCCGATGCATGCACACCCGTCGCGGTGCGAAAGGCATCGTCGCCCACCACCGGATAGTTCGCCGGGATGGGCACGCCGGTCGCGCGCGACACCGCCTGGCAATATTGCTTCAGCTTGGTCAGATCCTGCTCGTCCCAAGGGGCAATGCCCATCAGTTTCAAGTTCACCAGCATCTGGTCGACCTGGGTATTGCCAACGCGTTCTCCCAAGCCGATCGCGCATCCGTGGACACAATGTGCGCCGGCGATAACCGCCGCCATGGAATTTGCAATCGCCAGGCCACGATCGCTGTGGCCGTGCCAATCTACGCGTATCTTCTCGCCTGAAGGCTGGACGCATTCCGCGATCACAAACCGTACAAGCGCCAGCGCACCCATTGGCGTGGCGTGTCCCGCAGTATCGCAGATGCAAATTGCGCGCGCCCCGCAGCTGATCGCGGTCGAGTACAGCCGCTTCACCGTCTCCGGATCACAGCGGCTCGTGTCTTCGGTAACGAACATCACATCGAGGCCGAGAGAGACCGCGTATCTGACGGCCTTTTCGGTCGTCTGCATCAGGAAATCGTCGGTCCAACCTTCGGTGAATCGGCGAATCGGGCTCGATCCGATGAAGGTCGCCGCTTCAATTGGAAGCCCGGTTTTCTGAACAATCTCGGCCACCGGGCGAATGTCATTCTCGTGGGTGCGGGCTGCGCAGTTGGCGCGAATCTTCATCCTGTGCGCGACGATTTCGCGCGCCAACGCCGTCACCGCCTCCACCGCCCGCTGTCCCGCGCCGGGCAACCCGAGATCGAGCGAATCGATTCCTAGCGCTTCCATCAGGTGGAGAATCTCGATCTTCTCGGCAATCGATGGATCGCGCACCGACGGCGACTGCAACCCATCGCGCAACGTCTCATCGTTGATCAACACAGGCCCCGGCGGTTTCAGCCCAGGCGGATGATTCTTGTTCCAGTCGTAGATGAGATCGGGAGTATTCATGGAAACAGCTGCTAGCTTTTAGCTCCTAGCAACTCATATGTGGGGACAGCCGCTTTCGCCTGCCCGCCGAGCAAAGCTCGGCTGGTGTTATCGGGTCCCCAGAATAAATCGCACTGCGCTTAGCTAGCCGCTAGAAGCTAGTAGCTCGAAGCTTCCTCACTTCTCTTTCGGCGGCAGCGTCAACCCAAACACCGAAATCATCCCTGTGCCGGCGACGTTGATCTTGGTCTCACCTGGCGTGGGCAGATACAAAGCCTTGCAGTTTTCGCAGCGATACACTTCGGCCTTCGGTCCCCAGGCTTTCTCCACGTCGCCGCACTCGCGCTCGACCGCGTCGGTCGTATAAAACCACAGCTTCAAATGCCCGCCGCAGAATTTTCCTTTGTCATTTTTCTCATTGCAGGCGCGTTGCCCAGCCTTCTTGATTTTGACTTTATGGTGGGGAAGCTGCGGAACATTGTGAGTGCTAGCCGTGGTTACTTCGCCAGTCGCCAAGGACGTACCCCTCGTTCGAGCGGCCCAAACGCCGCCGGATTCGGCCTTACGCGGTCATTGTAACCGAAACCGGCAGTCGAAAAACACGGGCCTTGGACCCGCGAGAGGCGAGGAGCGCGCCGAACGAGGAAGGAGCCTGTGACCGGAATCATCCTCCGCTAGGGTCAGGACTTCCCCTCACATCCAGGACTGTCCGCGTAGTAGGCGTTGCCTTTGTAGTCGAGTTCTTCCAAACCTGCCGCCGACGTGTAGTAGCCGCGGACGGCTTCGGTGCGGGCGATCTCGAAAAACTTGTGCAGCGGGTTTCGAGGTTCGGCGGTGCCGGCAGACATAAGCAATGCAGTCTGCTGCGGCGAATCGAGTTGCAGGAATTCGCGGCCATGTGCCTGGAGGGAGAGCTCTCGAAGGGCTGCAAGTCCGGCGCGCGCTACCGACTGCGGATCGGCGCTTTCCAGTTCGCGTACCGATGCTTCGCCGTTCACTGCCACAGCCAGAGCCCGATGCATGGGGTCGAGATGCCGCGCTGCTTCCCGGACTCCGGCGGCAGAATGCAGCCACAGGTCGAACCATTGCGCCGCTTGCGACAAGGCTGTGGCATCAACCTCGCCCAGCAGGATATCGATGAATCGGGTGACGACTCGAAATTCTTCCGCGGAAAAAAACTGCGGCTGATATGGAAGAGTGCTGGGCTGCGCGTAATCCGTCTCACTGCCGGCCGGCGGAGACCACTTCTTGCCGGCGCTGCTGAGCGCGTGGACCAAATGCTCCGGTGAAGGATCGTAGAGTCCCGGCGGAAGTGCGGCGGCGGGCGCAATATCTTGTGCAACTCGCAACAGGGCCGACGCTGACTCCGGGACGAGTCCGCTAACCCCGGCGAGAACAACCATCTCGCTCAGGCGCAGCAGCCATTGGCGGCGAGACAGGTCGTCGTCTGCGGGCAACGACGCGAGAGGGATTGACTGCACTTCGTCGTTCATAGCTCGCCTCGGCGGTAGGCTTGCGCGATATGCTCTCCGGCGCGTGCGGAGATGGCCATGATAGTCAGGGTGGGCTCGTAGCATCCCTGCGTAGTGAAGACCGCGCCATCCGTGACGAAGACGTTGGGAGCGTCATGCACTTTGCAGTTGGCGTCGACCACGCTCTTTTTCGGGTCCGAACCCATGCGTGCCGTGCCGCACTCGTGGATGTTCTTGCCGAAGACGCTGATGTCAGCCTTGGGCGGAGTCGCGTCGTTGAGCTTCATCGCGTCGAGAATGCCGCTGATATCCTCGCGCATGGCAACTCCCATCGCCTTCTCATTTTCGCCGTAACTCGCGTTAATGTGGAGAACCGGGATGCCCCACGCATCCTTCTTCGTGGAATCCAGGCGAACGAAGTTGTCGGCGCGCGGAAGGCATTCGCCCTGCGCTTCGATCGCAAAGTAGTAGGGAATCTCCTCGCGCACGCGCTTGCGCCAGGCATCCCCCATCTCGGGCATGAGAAAGGCGTGGCCGTAGAGTTCCTGGCTGCCGTCGCCATCGAAGCGGTACCCGCGGACGAAGTTTGACTTGCGATCCTTCGCTGCGCCGCCCACCGCATTGACATACTTCGGAATCAGGAAGCCACACGGACGCCCCACCGCCTCGCGCTTGGAGGAGTGCAGGCTAGGCATGGATCCTCCGGCGCCTTCGATGGTGAAGTGATCCATCAAGTAGTGGCCCAGCACGCCGGTCGAGTTACCCACGCCTTGAGGATGCGCCGGCGATTTCGAGTTCAGCAAAATGCGAGTCGACTCAAGCGCTCCGGCGGCCACGACCACAACCTGGGCGTAGACCTCGCGGTGCTGGCGTGTGACCCGGTCAATGTAATGCACTCCTTTGGCACGTCCGCTGCCATCGACAATGAGGTCGCTGACAATCGCGTCGCTCACCAAGGTGAATTTGCCGGTGCGCGCTGCGGCCGGCAGAGTAACCGACGGACTGTTGAAGTACGAGGCAGTGAAGCATCCTCGCTGGCACTGGTCGCAATAATGGCAGGCGGGGCGTCCGCGATGGGGGACAGTCAGATTGGCGACGCGGTCGGGAATGACGCGCCAGCCGAATCTGCGCTCGATCACGTCTCTGGCCTGCAGCGCGCCGCACGACAAATTCATCGGCGGCAGAAACTGTCCGTCAGGCAATTGCGGCAGGCCTTCCCGAGAACCACTTACGCCTATGTAGCTTTCCACGAGATCGTAGTAGGGTTCCAGTTCCTTGTAACTGAGGGGCCAGTCTTCGCCGTAGCCGTCACGCGTGGCGGCTTTGAATTCGTTGTCGCTATAGCGATAGCTTTCGCGCGCCCAACAAAAAGTCTTGCCTCCGACCTGGCGCCCGCGAATCCACATGAACGGCTTGTCGGCGGGAAAAGTGTAGGGATGCTCCAGATCGTTGACGAAGAACTGATGGCTGTATTCGTCGCAGGCATAACACAAGCGCTGCACGGGCTGCGTCTCGAGAAACCGCTGCTGATTGCCGAAGCCGCGGAACTTCAGTTGGTAGGGCCAGATGTGCTCGGTGAAGTCGCGAGTCGGAATGCGCGGCGGTCCAGCCTCAAGCATGACGACAGAGACGCCGCGTTCGGTCAGTTCTTTGGCAACCCAGCCACCACTCGCGCCCGAGCCGATGACGAGGGCCTCGTGGATCTTTTTCCGCGGGACGGACATGCGGCAGCCAGTTTAGCAAAGAGAAGACTGTTTGCTGATGCGCTGACGGGTTACGCGCGATGTGAAGTTCCGGGAACGCGCGCTATCCCACGGCTGCCTATCGGTGGGGATCGAACTCCAGCTTCACGGTCAAGACTTCATCGGACGCGGCAGGAGCGTACTTCCACTGTTTCACCGCCTTCATCGTCGACTGTCCCAGGATCGGGCTTCCGCCCAATAATTTGGTGCTCTTCACGGCCCCGTTGGGTGCTACCACCACCTCCAGGCGCACCACGCCGCCAATGTAGAGTCGCTTCAAGGCATCCGGATATTCGGGCTCTACGCGAGTAAGAACTTTTCGATCGGACGAGTTCTGATCGTGGGCCTGCGCCATCAAGGACGCTGAGTTGAGAAGCAGGGACAGCGCCAGCAGGCCCAGGGTAAGAAGAAGCCCGCTCTTAACATTCGACCAACCGCACACGACTTGGTGTTTCAACATGACTCGGGGCCCTCGCAATTCGGTTACGGCAGTTCCAAGCTCAACTGGTACACCTCTTGCGTGCTGCGATCACGAACAAACATCCACGAACCGTCCGCAGCGCGGCCGCTCCATGTTCCCAACGCACCCGGGTAGCGGTCGAGTGCTCCCAGCACAAATGCGAGTTCGGGCTGATTCTCTCCAACTTTCACCTTGCGAATCGACTCGTCGCCATTGACCAGATCGTCGAAATACAGATACTTACTGTCGGTCGACCACACTGGGTAGCTCACCGTTCCGGCCGACTCGACCAGCCAGTTTGACCAGCTCTGAGTCTCAAAGTCGAAACGCTTCAGCGTGGTGTTATCAGGGGAGATGGCCGCAATGTATCTTCCGTCGGGCGACCAGCGTGGACTGAACAGTCCATCGGATCCGGGGACCTTTTCCAGCTTGTGCGTTTTGAGATCGAGAATGCGGATGCTCAAGCCACCCAGATCATGATTGAAGTCTCCGAACATGAGGCGCGAGCCGTCCGCCGACCAGTTGGCATCGATCTGGCTGCCACTCTCCGATAGAACTGCCTGCGGAGTTCCGCCAGTTGCAGGCACCAGATAGAGCTTCCAGGATTCTCCGGGCATCAAGCTGACGAAGGCAATTTGCTTTCCGTCTGGCGACCAAACGGGCAGAGCGGCTTGTTCGCCCTTCGAGGTCAATTGCAGGCGGTCGGAACCGTTGGCGTGACTGCGCCACAACGTGCCTTCCGGAATCGCGACGTATGAAACCCACTTGCCGTCGCTCGAATAGGCGAGATCGGTTGCAGAGACTCCAGGAATCACGGACGTGAACTTTTTGCTGCGGCGGTCGTATTTCACGACCTCACCCGCGGGCGCGACCCCGATGGCCCACATCTTCGTGTTGTCACGTGCCGGCGAGGCGTTCCCAAATGACATGGGCGCGTTAGTCAGCCGAACCAGTTGGGAAGCGTCGGAACCTTTCGCGGATTCGGGCAAAGCCCACAGCGCAGTAAAAGTGGTGCTCGTATTGGGCTGATTTTGCAGTGCTTGAAAAATGTAGTAACGCCCGTCGGCGGTCCAATTGCCACAGCAGGCGCTGGACGCGTATTGCCACTTCGCCAGCAAAGCATGCGGATTGGAGCCGTCCTGAGCGACCTCCCAGAGTGTGGTCGTATTTTGAGCATTGTCACCGACGGTAAAGCGAACGCGCCTTCCGTCTGGAGAAAAGTGTGGCCCGAATACCGAGCCGCTGGCCGCGTACAGTTCGTGAACTTCAGTTCCACTCGCGCTGGCCAGGTAGAGGACCGAACCCTTGCTGAACACGAGATGTTGCCCGTCTGCCGACCAGGCAGCGTCACGTCCGGCGAGATTGCCGATTCTCTGCGCCGAACCGGCAGCGACCGGTAGCGTCCAGAATTCGTCTTCGCTCGACCCAGCCTGGATCGGGGCTACCAGCAGCTTTGTATGATCCGGTGAGAGGTCAAGTGCTTGCAGGTTCGAGAACGGGCTGGGAACCAGGGATCGCTCCGAATGCGCCAACGATACTTTCGCAATCACCCGTTGCGACGCCGGCAGTTCCGTCACATAAAGTTGATTGTCATCGGCCAGCAAGTTCGTTTTGCGAAACCCGTCATGCGTTATCTGCGTGATCGTCGTGACGCGCGGGGACGGCACCGATGCCGATCCGCGAGCTCGCATGCAAATCGCGCCAGCCGCAACCAATCCAAGGATCGCAATCGGCGCTACATACACTGAGATTTTGTGGACTGACCGTTTCCCGCACGCAGTGCTCATGGGCCGATGTTAGCAATAAGGTATAGCGGGTCAATGAAACGATTACGTTAGGGCGTTACGAGGGTAATCAGTATTTGATGGAGTAACGGTCCGGAAACCGCGTCGGGCAGCGTCCGGACCGGCACCCAGATCACAATGCGACTAAGCGCTCTTTGGCAATCTTTCGGAGTTGGTTGTTTGGGCACGCCACTCCGACTTCCGCTCTGGGCTGGCTTGCGATAAAGCCCGTTGCACGCCTTCGGCGTCGAGGTCGGTCGCGTAGACCGGAGTCCCCGGTTGCTGCTTCCAGGATTCCTCCAGGCCACCGGCATCAACGGCATCAAATCCCAACTCCTCGACCAGTCGAAGGACGACCCCTTTCGCATTTTCATCATCTCCGGCGACGGGCAAAGCGATTCGTCGCAGCGCGCCAGAAGGCTTTCCCATGTCCATCAGGTGCTGAGCGTAAATATTATTGAACACCTTGATCACAGGATGTCCGAGTTGCTGTTCAACCCACCTGCTTTCGGGCATTCCGTTCTCGATCGCATCAATACGGCCGTCACGCTGCTGCGGATAGTAATTGCACGTGTCTATGACCACCACACCATTGTTGAGCCCTCGCAATAAGCCCTTCGGCAGCTTCGGGACGTGTTTCATTGGGATCGTAACTACGATTAGGTCTCGATTGCCAACCACCTCATTGACTGCGACTGCTTGCGCGCCCGTCTCGTTGGCCAAGTCCTTCAAGGTTTCAGGGCCACGAGAGTTGGCAATGAAAACCTTGTGTCCGAACGCCGTAAGGCGGCGCGTAAGAGTTCCGCCGATGTGCCCTGCTCCGATGATTCCGATGTTCATAAGTACTCCTTTTTGACGAATTACTCGCTCACCCAGCCCTAAGAAACAGATTCTGCCAATCCGTTATAGGCTGCTTGAAATCTGGCGAATTAAGAAAAACATCAGATTGGTGAACGGAAGGGCAGAATTCACCGGCGGTTCACGAATTAGAGCGTATGATCAAAGAGATGCCATATATCTCGGAACGTCTCACCAGCCTTCGTCAGGAAATTGCCGACTTGCGCAACCTGAATGCCCGCTTTGCAGAAAAAGGCGACCACAATGCACTCGATCAGACTGCTCTTGAGCTTCGTACGGTCCGCCTGCGCGAGATCAAGCAAGAGTTATCGAACATTCTGAACCGTCCTGACGATCCCAAGGTCTGGTGGGAGCGATCCCGAAGGCCTCAGCAGCCCGCCTAAATCCTGAAATCACTTCGGGCGGTCCGCGTCTCGAGAAACTCGAAACGTGGCACCGCCCGATTGAACCAGTGTTCCCTTCTCTTGCTCCGTCCTGAAGTCGTTACTTCACGTTTTCCCCCCGACCTTCGCAGCGACATCTTTGAGGGTTTCCGCAATTCCACCGGGATTGGGTATCCCGCCCTGCGCCATATCTTTGCTGCCCCCTCCGCGCCCGCCCAGCGTCGCCATGGTCTGTTTCATCAATGCGCCCATGTCGAAGGGCTGACCGGAGGATTGGGCGAAGACGAGCGAAGGCTGCGGCGCGGTCGTTGCGAGCAGCGCGACCACGTGAGGAGAAAGACGGGTCAGTTTCTGCGCCATCAGCTTGACGAAGTTCAGATCCCGGTCGGAGAAGAAGCGCACCACCAGTTTGCGACCATTGGCCTCGGGAGTCTCGCCGAGAAGACCGACGGCTTGTGCCTCCGCCAATTCTTCATGCGATTGCTCAAGTTGCTTGCGCACTGACCGAATTTCGTCGAGAGACTTCCGAGCCTGCTGGGGCACGTCGTAGATGTGCGCGGAAAACAGCGCTGCCGTCTCGGTAAGGGTGGTGTAGTCTCGGCGGGCAGTGGCGACGGCACGCAGTCCCGCTACGAATTCCACGCGCCATCCCTGGCGAACCTTTTCAACTTTGCGCAGCAGAATACTGGCGATCTGTCCGGTTTGCGAGACGTGTGTACCGCCGCAGGCCGTGAGATCGAAATCGTGAACGTCAATCAATCTGAGTTCGTCACGCTCGGTGGGCGGCAGTTTGCGCAGGCCCAGCTTAACTGCTTCATCGCGGGTCACGAATCGGATGTCGACCGAGCGGTTCTCAAGAATGATTTCGTTGGCCAAACGCTCCGCGGTTTCCACTTGATCCTTGGTCAGCGTTGGCGTGTCGAGATCAATAGAGCAGTAATCCTCCGCCATATGAAAGGAAACCGTCGCCATACCGTAGAGGCGAATAAACGCCGCCGAGAGAACGTGCTGTCCGGAATGCTGTTGCATGTGATCGCGGCGGCGGGTGGCATCAATCTGCCCGCGGACCTTGCTTCCCGGTGTTAGATCGTTGGAAAGCGCTTCGACATAGTGGACAACTCGGCCGTCTTCAGCGTCGGCAACTTCGCTGACGCGAAACTTGGTATTCGCACCAGACGTGATCCAGCCCGTGTCAAAGACCTGTCCCCCGCTAGTGGGATAGAACGCAGTGCGGTCGAGAATCACAGCGGGACGCGGGCCATTGAGGACGTCCTGGATTTCAGCGTCGAAATCGTAGAGGAAGGAATCGTGATAGTAGAGGCGTGTGGTCATCGCGAAAAGACTATTTAACCACACAGGGCGCGGAGGGCACCGAGGAACGCAAACATCAATACGGGCCGATGATTCCTCCAATGTGACGTGCGGCGGGTTTCGGCAGTGCGGGCCTTCGCGCGACTTGGGGATCGAGTACATCGAGGTATTTCAGGCCACTGCCGGTGTTGAACAGAACGACCGTGTCGTCTGGCTTGAAGAATCCGTTGGCGCGCAGTTTACGATAGGCCACGAGCGAGGCTGCGCCTTCCGGCGCGGCGAAAATGCCTTCCACTTTTGCCCAGTGACGGGTGGCTTCTAATATTTCCGCATCTGTCGCGCTGACGGCCGTGCCTTTGCTCTTCTTCAATATCTCGAGAATCAGATAGTCGCCATAGGGCTTGGGAACGCGCAGCCCCGCCGCCATGGTCGTGGCGTTCGGCCACATTTCGGCAGAGCTCTTCCCTTCCTCCCACGCCTTCACGATCGGCGCACATCCAGAACTTTGCACCGTAATCATTTTCGGGCGCTCGGAGCCAATCCAGCCCAGCGCTTCCATCTCTTCAAATGCTTTCCACATCCCAAGCAGCCCGACGCCGCCGCCGGTCGGATAAATAATGCCCTGCGGCATTTTCCATCCCAGTTGCTCGGCGACTTCGTAACCCATGGTCTTCTTCCCTTCGACGCGATAGGGCTCCTTGGTCGTACTCACGTCGAACCAACCGTCTTTCTCCCAAGAACTTTCGGTTTTCAAATCGGCGACCTTGCGGGCGCAGTCACTGATCAGCCCGTCAATCAGCGTCACGTGGGCGCCGTAATAGTCGCATTCGATGCGGTTCGCCATGGGAACATCTTTGGGCATGAAGATGTGGGCTTCGAGCCCAGCTGCGGCAGAGTAGGCGGCGAGCGCTCCAGCGGCGTTGCCAGCGGAGGGAATCGCAAGCTTCTTCAAACCGAAGTGACGAGCCATGGTCACGCAGGCAGAAAGGCCCCGTGCCTTGAACGATCCCGTGGGATTCAGGCCTTCATCCTTGATGTAGACATTGGGATATTCGTGGCTCAACAGCATAGGCGTGAATCCCTCGCCGAGTGACACCGGGTCCGCCTCAGGAAGCAGCGCGTCGTAGCGCCACATGGTGGGGGCGCGCCCCGCGAGCCGGGCCGACGAGAACGCGCGCTTGATGGCCGTCAAATCGTAGCGGGCGTAGAGAATTCCTCCATCTTTAGGGCAGACAGATTGTGGGCGATCCGCCGGGTAGTGCTCACTACAGCGTGTGCATTCGAGATGAGTCAGCATGCCGATGCTGAGTTTAACATCGGAGCGCCTGACATCAGTCCTTAGCTGCGGGCAAGACCGGAACCGGCAGCTCACCGTCCGCCGTCGTCATCTTTTTGAGTAGATCTAACTGCTGGCTGATCTTTTGACTGGGATCGGGGGACGTGCCTGGGTCTTCATAGTAGGCCAGAATATTTCGCTTGAGAGCGCCAGGGATCCTGCGCTCCGTCCGCGATGTCAGGCGATCCAGTAGCTGCCCATAGGTTCGATCGGCCAGAGGATAGTCGCCGCGTTGGATCGCATTCCCGGTGTCCAGATCGAGATTTGCGATCGTTAGCACGCCTCCGGCAGCGGTCGACTTTTGGAGCAGTGCCCGGAAAGTGTCGATAGCATGGTTCAGACTTCGGACATACCACTCATCCGTTTCGACATTCGGGATTTTTATCGCCAAATCGGAGGCCGGACCGATCTTGGGAAGGATGAAGACCAGACCCGCCAGGAGGTGTGCCTTCACACCGGGTTCTTTATAGGTGTGCTTCCAGTGCCGATCGTAGCTGGTTCTCGAAATGCGCTCGGCAAGAAGACGATGCTGGTCATCCTCGGGTCGAGGCAGGAAGTGATGCCGGTGGAGAACAACCTCCGCCTCAGCAAAGGCCGGAACGAAACTGCGCACCGAGGTGCGGTAACTGCGTAGAGCTGGATGAGCGCGTCCGAGAATTTCATGGATATCGAATCCGTAGGTATTTACGAAAGCCTGCTCCAGAAACCTACTCGGCACCTGAAACCCGATGAATCTCAAATAGGCAGGCGGGGCGAATTCAGCATTCGTCAGTTCCTCTACATCAAATGCGAATTCGGTTCGAATGTGTCCGCGGGGGCTCTCGCCATAGGTCACACTCGATCCATACTTCCGTTTCAGTTTCGCAAATTCCTCGGCAGTGGCTGGATTGATCGCTTGCGAATGTCCGATGGTGTCGCCCAGATAATGCGATAGAGTTCCGATGGCAAATGCGTAGTCATCGATTGTGCGGGCATGCCGAAACATCCAATCGATGAACTCGCCAGTGCGCACATAATGGGTCAGGTTGCTGAAAAATGCTTTACCGAACGGATAGTAGCCCATGTCCTGAATGGCGCAGCCGCCATACGCAAACGCGTGCGCCTCCTTCAGTTGCTCCTCGGTTGCGTTGGGAAAACGAGCCAGAAGAAATGGGCGGATGGAATCGTTCCATGCCAAGTCAATCAGCTCTTCGTGCGTGAGCACGGAGTAACAAACGGCATTGGTGGCGTACAGCGAAACTACCAAAACGAGCGTTACTGTTCGAGCGCGCCAACGCACCAACCCTATCATCGTCGCCCTTGAGGTGGCTAAGATCTCCGTTGGAAACCGGAGCGATCTCAAAGTCGTCTAGGGTAAGGGCTGTAACCGACTGCGGCCATCGGACATTTCCTGTAGAGTCCCAATAGCTATTTATCGTCATCCTTCGCGGCCATCGCCGACTTAAATCCGCGGATACTTTCGCCGAGTCCTTTGCCAAGTTCCGGCAGTTTCTTGGGGCCAAGTACCAGCAGAGCGATTCCGGCGACGATCAACAGATGCATGGGTTGAAACAATCCCTCAAACATTGAGCACTCCTTAGCACGAATGAATGGTTGAACGCATGCTGTGCTCCGGATGCACTCGGAGCACAGCGTGTTGGGGAAGGCCGCGTGCACAAACGCCTCGGTGATTCCTCAATGATTGTTGCGCTGTGCGTTGTCTGCATCGCTCGCCAGATCCTGCAGCATTTGCATGAACTGGTTGGACTGGCCGATGAAGAGTCCATCGGCGGTTAAGGCGTTAGCCGCTCCCATGGCTGCGCCCTTGGTCTCAGTGGGACGAATGATCGAGCACGGTGGCAGATGGCGGCTGAGGAACTTCGTCGGTTCGGGCATGATCAGGTTGGTCTGGAAATCCTCGCCTCCGAACGGTGGAGAATTCAAGTCGGGGAAAGTGACAGAGACTCCGGTGACAGGATCGATCACGTTCGCCACGGGCACGACGTTCCCGGCTTTGTCTTGCCAGGTCTGGAAGTGGCAGATCTCCGTTCCTCCGATGCTGAGCAGAATACGCAGCACCTCTACATTTGAGGCTCGCTGTGCCAGCGACGGATAGAGGCTGGTGCCGCCCTGCTCGATCCACGCAAAGTGAAAGCCTGCAGTGTCGGCGACGACTTGCAAGAACGCCGAATTGGCAACATCGGCATTGGTTCGGGGAATTGCTGTGTGCTGGCCAACCGCCAGTGTCGGGATGGCGTTGCGGAAAGTATCACCAAAGTCAGGATTCTTGGTGCGGCTGCGGTAACGGGTCCAGAAATCGGTATGAACCGTGAGTTGCGTGAGATTAGTCAACCGCCCAAATGTTTTGTTGGCTCCGTCCGCCTGGCTGGAGGGCAGAGTACGAAACGCGTCAAGGTTCACCGTAGTCGCTCCCTTCGACGCCAGGTACGCATTCAGGAAAACTTCGTGGCTCAGTTCGTCTTCCGTGTTGTCCGAAATGTACTGGTCCATGTCCTCGTCAAACTGCTTTACGTCTTCGGTGTAGTCAGGATTTCCTCCGGTCACCTGCGGGGGATAACCGGGAATCAGCTTGCTGGCCAACCGCGTAACTTCTCCATCCTGTATGCCCGCGAGTTCGTTGTACTGCAGCCAGATGTCGGTTTCGATAATTTCTGCGGCGGCGACAAAGCGAAGAATCGCCGCGTCTCCCTTGCTGAGTGAGCCACCGCCGTCGTCGGCGCTGGCATTCACGCGAAGTAGCGGCGCGGCAGAGAGGGCCGCGCCAGCAACGCCCAAGCCCTTCAGGAACGAGCGTCGCTGAATCTCGCGCGAGGGTTGGGAGTTCGTTGGATCGCTGGTGGGTTGCTTACTCGTCTCCACAACAGGAGAGGGTGATTTTCCGTTGCTCATATTCGTATACTCCAGATTTTTTGAGGAATAAGCGTCGCGGGGCAAGGCAGGGTTTCCCGAGCGTCAACGTGAGCCGAGGATAGCGTGCAGACCTGCAGAGGATGTCATCGGAAAGCAACCGGGATGTAAAAGACTTGTCTTGCGCAATCTGAGAGAAAAACCTGGTTCCATTTTCCTGGTGATTGCTGAAGAGCGAAGTGTTGAGCTGCAATGAATGAGGCGGGTACTCGTGGTCGCGCTCTGCGTTTGAGTGCGTTAGTATCAATGGTTCAATTAGGGTTACCGGAGAACGTGAATGGGAAAATTTCTTTTTGGACTCATCGTCGGCCTGGTCGTCATCCCAGTAGCCGTCTACATGTATTTCTCATCGGGCAGCGCTCCTGTTGCCACCACTTCAGCACCCATGCCGTTTGAAAAGATGCTGGCTGGGATGGCGCTGCATGCGCGCATGGATAAAGAGATGCCCAAGACTGTGCCTGTCGCCGCCGATGAAGCTGCCTATGTCGCCGGTGCACAGATCTACAAAGACAACTGCGCGGTGTGCCACGGCCTACCGGGACAAGCACTGACTGCGATCGCCTTAGGAATGTTTCCCAAGCCGCCCAAGCTCATGGAAGGCAAGGGCGTGACCGACGACCCTGCCCAGGAATCCTATTGGAAAGTTGCTGGGGGAATCCGCATGACCGGCATGCCCGGATACGAGAAGACTCTTTCCACGACGCAACTGTGGCAAGTGAGTCTGCTGCTGGCGAATGCCGACAAACTTCCTCCGTCGGCCAAGAATGTTCTCACTGCAGCCTCTGCGCCGGCGACTCCCACCATGACCGCGCCTGACATGAAAAAGTAGCACTCGTCGGCGCCCCCGTGCGCACGAAAGTATCCTCCCTCCAAGGGCAGGACGAGGCAGTTCTCCGCTCAAGCTACTAGAAGTCACGCCGATAGTTAGCGTCAGGAGGAAAGATGTATGCCTCGACGCACGGTCCCTCTGATCCTGCTTTACCTTTGTGCACTCCCTCTGCAAGCCCAGGATCTGGAGAGTGTTCAGATCCACGGATTTGTCACGCAAGGTTTCAGTTCGAGCAACAACTATCTCTCGATGACATCGCGCAGCGGCAGCGCGCAATGGACCGAGGGCGCCATCAGCGTTTCCAATCTCGTGCCGGAAAAACTGCGAGTCGGGATGCAGTTGCACATGTATCAATTGGGGCAATTCGGCGGCTCCAACGTTCAAGTGGATTGGGCTTCCGGGGACTACAGATTTAACGATCACCTGGGTATCCGAGTCGGCAAGATCAAAACCCCTCTGGGTCTGTTCAACGACTCGCAGGATGTCGATTCCCTCTTCTTGTGGGTACTGCTGCCGCAATCCATGTATCCGGTCGACAATCGGGGATTTGACTTGGCCGAGCTTGGGGGCGAACTGTACGGCCGTCTCCCCCTGGGTAAACGTGCCGGGAGCCTGCTATTCCAGGGGCATGCCGGCTACAGCTCCATCGATCGCAATGGCGGGTACTCCCAGCAATTGGCGCAACTCGGACTGATCTTCCCCGACCCGCCCGGCGGAAAGACCGAGGGCGGCGATTTGCGCTGGCAAACGCCGTGCCGCGGATTGATGGTGGGCGTGACTGTTCTGGGTCAGGCGGTCGATCAGACTGGATCCGACGGATCCATCCACGTGGCTCCTGATCTCGGCACCGCATACTACGCTCAATGGGAGACGGGAAAGATGTATTTCGCCGGAGAGTATTGGAGGACCCCGGTGAATCCTACTCTAACGCTGGATACGATCACCCTCTATGTGCCCTTAGACACGCGCTCGTGGTACGTGATGGGCAGCTACTACCTGACAAAGAAAATGGACGTCGGCAGCTACTACAGCCACTACGTAAACAAAGCTGCCGACACAACTCTTCCGGAGAATTACTCCAAAGACTTCGTGGTCTCGGGGCGCTACAACTTTAACGCTTTTTTTACGCCAAGCTGAAGGGCCATTTCTTGCACGGAACCGGACTCGGCTACTACGCGAATACCAACCCAGACGGTCTGAAGACAAATTCGAACATGCTTGCCGCCAAAGTCGGCTTCAGTTTTTAGCCATGAGAGAAATCAGAGCAATCATTCCAACTCACCGATGTCTCTTGGTTTTGGGATTGGCCCTCTTCCCGGCCCTCGGCATGTCCCAGGACATATTGGTGGTAGCCAACAAGACCGTCTCCGCCTCGGAGATCAGTTCCACCGAACTGCGAGATATCTACACCGGCACACGATCCCACTTCAGCGATGGTAACCGGGCCATCCCCGTCGTTTTGAAGGGCGGCCCCGTGCACGAGGTTTTTCTCAACCATTACCTCGGTGAAAATCCCGATGAATTTCGCACCCGCTGGCGCAAAGCGGTCTTCACCGGACAGGGAGCCATGCTGAAAGAGTTTGGCTCGGAAGCAGCGATGTTAGAGTACGTGGCGGCAACACCCGGCGCCATCGGGTATTGCAGCCGAATACCCAACCAAGACTCGGTGAAGGTGCTAACAGTTTGGAAAGCCGCACATTGACGATCGAATAACCTCAGACTGAATCGGCGGTCGAATTGTTTCCGGGTAGCCCGCGTACAAATCTCGCGATCGCCTCCACCGTGGCATCCATCTGCTCCCGCTGCGGAGAATGCTTGCACTCTTCTAATGGAACTACCTCGACCGGTCCGCCCGCCTGTTGAGCAATCGCTTGCACCTGCGCCATGGTTCCGTATTGATCATCCAGTCCCTGGATGACGAGGATCGGGCACGAAATCCGCGGAAGGTATTCTTCAATATTCCAACTGCGAAAGTCCGGATGGAGCCAGATACGATTCCATCCCCAGAACGTGCGCGCCGCATCCCGATGATGCCGCGCAAGTTTCTCGGGAAGATTCGTAGTCTCGAACTTCGTCTTGGCATCGCTGATGCTCGCCACGCTAAGGTCCTCCACGAAAACATGCGGAGCCAGCAGCACCAAGCCCCGCACATGGCGGTGACCTCCAGCATGAATCAAGGCGATTGAGGCTCCATCGCTATGGCCAATCAAGATTGGATTCTCAATGTGTAACTGCGTGAGCAGGTCTGGCAACGATTGCAGAGCTTCGTCGTGCATGTATGTGACCGCGCGGTCCTCGTTAAGGACATCGGAATTCCCGCAACCGTAACGTGAGTAAACCGTCACCGAACAACCGGTCTCCAGAGCAACCCGCGCTGGAAAGTCTTTCCAGTGCGAAATGCTCCCCAAGCCTTCGTGGAGAAAGACGAGTTCCGGCGCGCCAGGAGTTGCGCCCGACATTCTTTGCACCTCAAGTCGGCGACCACTCACGACGACCTCAAGTGTTTCTTGAGGATAGGTAGATATCTGGTTCATAACTGGTTGAAAAAGGTTGCACCCATTCTTGCCGTCGCGGCATTCGATCGCGTCGTTTTTGCGTGCTCGCTCCATTGCTGCTGCATCGAACCATCAAGATATCGTAAGCTATAGGTTAGTTGCGAGGAGGATCGTTGCGCTGCGCCCGTTGCGGAAATGAGAACCTGGAAGGAAACCGCTTTTGCGGGATGTGTGGGGCCACACTTTTGTCGGCGCCAGTTCCAGTTGCGTCCGCGCCCGCTCCAGCCGTTCCTGCCCGACCGCCTGCGCCACCGATTTCCTCACCGGCCGCCCCCGCCCCGTCGCCGTTAACCTCGCGTACCTCTACGCCCGTATCCGATCATGAGCCATCCATCAGCGGGCCCTCATTCCTCGGCTTGAACGATACAACTCCGCGAGAGCGCCCGAACCTGAGCACCGATCCGTATGCCAGGCCGCATACAAGAAGCCTTGAATACTTGCTGGAAGATGACGAAGAACCTCGCCGCGGCGGCACTGGAAAAATCATTCTGATTCTGCTCGCGCTGGCGTTGGCAGTGGGCTTTGGATACCTGCGTTGGAAGAATCAAGGCCTCGGATGGCTGGGGACGCATTCGAACAAACCGTCGCCAGCGGAGCAAACCTCCGAGACCACCGAGCCTAACGCCAATCCGCCGGCCTCTTCGACCAATCCCTCTAGTCCGCCGGTTGGCGGCGCGGGACAACCCTCGGCCCAGCCTGCACCCGATACGGCAAGCCGGCCTGACGTTGCGCCAACGGGCAATGCGCCGGCAGCGAGCATTCCTCCTGCTAACGCTACGGCGGCGACCGCTCCCCCTGTGAAGCCCTCGATCCAACCGGACGCTAACGCTGCGAAAGATGCGGAGAATCCTTCCGAGGATTCTGCCAGCAAACCGTCCGACAGCAGCACAAAGGATTCAGCAGCAACCTCGGACGAAAATCCGTCAGCCACGACCACCAATCCCGCACAACCTGTACGCGAAGCTCCTCCCAAGCCCGCAGCAGCCAAGCCGACGCCCGCAGTCGATGCAGTCGGCGAGGCCCGAAAATATCTCTACGGGCGCGGCGTGCCCCAGGATTGCGATCGCGGCCTGCGACTGCTAAAACCGGCCGCCAACCAGTCGAATTCCAAGGCCATGATCGAAATGGGCGCGCTTTATTCGGCCGGATTGTGTACACCGCATGATCTACCAACTGCCTATCGCTGGTTTGCGTTGGCCTTGCGTAAAGATCCGGAGAACCAGGCTGTGCAGGCCGATCTGCAAAAGCTGTGGGGAGAAATGACTCAACCCGAGCGCCAGCTGGCGATCAAGCTGAGCCAGTAGTCATCGCAGCAGCCTATTTTTGAGAGCATCTTCAACCCTATGCACAATGGGAATACCGGAGTGCCCAACCCAACTGGAAATTAGTATCCTGAAAGAAAGCATCGAACATACTCCGTGCCTTCAAAAATCCTGCTCGCAAAGATTGGCGTGATCGTATTTTTATTGTCTGCGCCCTTCTGCTTGAGCGCCGGTGCGCCTCAGTCGGAACAGCCGACCTCTAAGGAATCCAAGCATGCAACGGCCGCGCGCCTGGAAGCAACGGGAATCCACGGTTTTGCAGAAGTTACTCCTAAACTCTATCGCGGAGGGCAGCCGAGTATCGTAGGAATCAAGACGTTAAGGAAGCTTGGCATCGATATTGTGGTGAACATGCGCGGAGGACACAACGATGCCGAAGAAAAACAGGTCAATCAACTCGGGATGCGCTATGTTTCCATTCCCTGGCATTGTCCGCATCCCACCGACAAACCATTCGCCAAATTTCTCAAGCTGGTTCGGGAAAATCCAGGAAAAAAGATCTTCGTGCATTGCCGACTCGGCGATGACCGTACTGGAATGGCAGTGGCCGCTTACCGCATGTCAGAAGAAGGCTGGTCAGCCGAGGAAGCGATGCATGAAATGAAAGCGTTCGGCTTCAGCGGCGCGCATCACCTGATCTGTCCAACTCTCTCTCACTACGAACACACCTTCCCGGAACATTTGAAGTCGAACGATGCGTTCGAAGAATTGCGCCAGAACCGCACTACCGCTCCCCCGAAGTAAAAGCCCTCGCACCTACACTTCGTCCTGCTCCTGCAACTTCGCGATCACCCCGAAATCCTCCAGCGTAGTCGTATCGCCTTTCACGCTGCCGCTGGTGGCCAGCTCGCGGAGCAGACGACGCATGATTTTGCCGCTGCGCGTCTTCGGTAGCGAATCCGTAAAGCGAATGTCGTCGGGCTTCGCCAGCGCTCCTATCTCTTTTGCCACCCATTTTCGCAACTCTTCCTTCAATTCGCTCGTCGGCTGTCTTCCCTGCTCGAGCGTCACAAAAGCCGAAATCGCCTGCCCCTTCACATCGTCGGGACGGCCCACTACCGCCGCCTCCGCAACGGCCTCGTGCGCCACCAGCGCGCTTTCCACCTCCATCGTGCTGAGTCGATGCCCGCTCACATTGAGCACGTCGTCGACGCGGCCCATGATCCAGAAATATCCGTCTTTGTCCTGACGCGCTCCGTCTCCCGTGAAGTACATGCCCGGAATTTGCGACCAGTAGTTCTTCACATAGCGATCGGGATCGCCGTATACCGTGCGCAGCATGCCCGGCCACGGCCGCTTGATGACGAGAAATCCTCCCGAACCTTCGGGAACGGGCTTCCCTTCCATCGTCACGATCTCTGGCACCACGCCGGGGAAAGGCCGCGTCGCAGATCCTGGCTTGGTGGCGATTGCACCGGGAATCGGCGTCAGCATGATGTGCCCCGTTTCCGTTTGCCACCACGTGTCGACGATCGGACAACGGTTGCCGCCGATGACCTCCCGGTACCACATCCATGCCTCGGGGTTGATGGGCTCACCCACCGTGCCCAGCAATCGCAGGCTGGACATATCATGTCTTTGAGGCCATTCATCTCCCCACTTCAGGAACGTGCGGATTGCCGTAGGCGCCGTATAGAAGATATTCACCTTATGGCGCGCGATGATCGACCAGAACCTGTCGGGCTCCGGAAAGTTCGGCGCACCTTCGTACATCAGGCTGGTCGCCCCATTTTGTAGCGGCCCATAGACAATGTAGCTGTGCCCTGTGACCCATCCGATGTCGGCGGTGCACCAGTAGGTGTCTTCGTCCTTTAGATCGAAAACTAACTTCGTAGTGAGGTATGTGCCGACGGAATATCCTCCAGTCGTATGCACCACGCCCTTGGGTTTGCCGGTGGTTCCCGACGTATAGAGAATGTAGAGAGGGTGCTCGGCGTCCAGCGGTTCGGCCGGGCAAACATCAGAGGCCTTCGCCATGAGCTCGTGCCACCAGTGGTCGCGGCCGTGCTGCATGTTGATGGCTGTGCCGGTCCGCTTGTAGATGACCACATTCTTCACACTTGGGCACGACTTCAAAGCTTCTTCGACGGCGGGAAATAACTTCACCTCTGCACCGCGGCGGTACGATCCATCCTGCGTGATCACGGCCGTGGCCTGCGAGTCGTGAATGCGGTCCACCAGCGCGTTCGAAGAAAACCCTCCAAAAACAATCGTGTGGGGCGCGCCAACGCGGGCGCACGCCAGCATCGCGATCGGCAACTCTGGCGTCATGCCCATGTAGATGGCGACGCGGTCTCCCTTTTTGACGCCCAGCGACTTCAGCACATTGGCGAACTTTTGCACCTCGCGATGCAATTGCTGATAAGTCAGGATGCGAATTTCTCCCGGTTCACTCTCCCAGATGATGGCGGCTTTGTTTTTGCGCCAGCTTTCGACGTGGCGATCGAGGCAGTTGTAAGAGAGATTGATCTGGCCGCCCACAAACCACTTGGCCCACGGGCAATTCCATTCCAGAACCTTGTCCCATTTCTTGAACCAGTGTAGTTCGCTCGCAATACGCGACCAGAACTTGTCGGCATCGTCGACCGACTCCTTGTAGAGCTTCTCGTACTCTTCGAGGCTCTTGACATGCGCCTGCTTGCTGAATTCGGCGGGCGGTTCAAACTTCCGCTGCTCATTGAGAATCGAATCGATGTTGGGGCCTTGCTGATCAACAACGGCTTTATCCGCCATGATAAGAACCTCGACGTTAGAAAAGTTATTTTTCGTGCCCCTCAGAAGGCCCGAGATCGCAGGAGTTTATTCTACACAGCGGAGAACCGGATGTGACTGAGATCACAAAAAGCTGTCAGCTGGCCGTTCTCGGGCCTTCTAAACACCAGATCTCAGCACGCGCCTAACTCATTCGCACCATTGTACTTCATACATCACTGTACGTACATTATTGTAATCAAAATGTTCCATAGGAACACTTTTTCCACAGGCAGTCAGGCTGTAACCGGCTTGGCGCTCACCGTTGGAAGCTTGGCTTGCTGCCAGCCATCGAGCCCGCCAGTTACGTTGATCACGTGCTTGAACCCTGCACGCTGCAACAGGCTGCTGGCAATCATGCTGCGGTATCCACCCTTGCAGTGAACCGCGATCGGTGCTACCTGATCGATCTCTGGTGGCGAGACTCGGAAGTTATCGAGAGGCCACCAGGTCGCGCCCTCAATATGCGCGGCTTCCCACTCGGGTTCACGGCGCACGTCGAGCACCTGAACTTCTTGAGACTTCAAGCGCGCGTCGAGTTCGTTAGGTGTCATCTGCTCAGTAGTCGCCAATGCGAACCCTGCTTGCTTCCACGCATCAACGCCTCCCTCGAGAAACCCATCCAGCACTTCAATGCCAACTCGCGTCAGCCGCAACCGAGCCTCTTCCAACTGCGCGTCCGATCCCGCAATCAGCACGGGATGCGCCGATAATCCCAGTACTGTCCCCGCCCATGAGGCGAACTGCCCACCAAGCGCGATGTTCACCGATCCGGGGACATGGCCTGCGGCGAACTCGTCATTGGTCCGCACGTCGAGCGCAATCTCTCCCGCGGCCAACATCGCCTTCAGTTCAGAAGGTGCAATGGCTCGCAGCGGTTGCAGATCCGACAGTGCGACTGCGCCAGTGCGGTTGATCTCAGCGTCTTTCAGGAAGTAGTCCGGACGCGCGGGAAGGTTGCTGGTCAACTGCGCGATGAACTCTTCCCTGCTCTTGATCTGCAACGCATAGTTCGTAAGCCGTTCCGTACCGATCGTCGACGACCGATCGGCTCGCATATTCTTTCCGCACAGCGATCCCGCTCCGTGCGCCGGATAGACCAGCACGTTGTCGGCAAGCGTCAGCAACTTTTCGCGCAGACTGTCGTACAGCAATCCTGCAAGTTGCTTCGGCGTGTGCTGTGGCGACAGATCAGGGCGGCCAACATCCCCGATGAACAAGGTGTCTCCGGTCAGAACCGCCCAAGGCGCATCAGATTTTTCGTGATCCGTGACCACCATGCAGATGCTTTCGGGCGTGTGGCCTGGCGTTTCGAGCACGCGGATTGACGCCTTGCCAAATTTCAATTCGAATCCGTCGCTCACAGGAACGTGGGGGAAGGTCGCTCCTGCCTGCGCACCCATATAGATTGTCGCGCCCGTACGGGCCGCCAGTTCCCTGTGTCCAGAAACAAAGTCGGCATGCAGATGGCTCTCAAAAATGTGCCGGATGGTGACGCCATGATCCGCCGCAGCTTTCAGGTACAACTCCACATCTCGCTGCGGATCGACGACGACGGCGTCGCCTTCGGAGGCCAGCAAGTAGGAAGCGTGCGCCAAACATCCCAAATAGAACTGTTCGAAATACATAGGAGCCCCCAGCGGCCTATCGATGCTAGAACAAGTCTCTTGAAATTGTCACGGAATCGTGGAAGCGAAAATTACGCCGGGAGTGGCGTGATGAATTCCAGGCCAAAACAAAAGCCGTTGCGGGATCGCACGATGGCAGGCAGGCGCGAGGGGGTGGGGGTATCGAATTCAATTTCCAGCAGGTCCCCTGGATTCAACAGGATTCCTGCGTACAACACCATGCCGCCTTCACTCATTTCAGTACCTCGGCCCTCGACCACGGTGGTCGAAAAGCCTTTGGAGGTCACGACCCGCACCGGAATATCGACAGGAAGGCGCGGCCAACGGCGTGTGTTGTCGGAAGCAGCCACGTTGGCAATCATCTTCCTTGGCGGAAAAGTCTGCAAATTACTAAGGTGAAATGCGCCGGTAGGACGACAGGCGCATGGACTGTTCGGCGCAGCAGCCACAGGTATTTGATAACAAGAGCGTTCCCTTCTGGTCCTGTACAATTTCCCTGTGAATTGGCGCACGCGATTCTGTTGGGCTGCATCGGTCGTTCTTGTGCTGGGCCTGTTGGCGGGTGCAGAATCAGTTTCCCAGCTTCAACCTACCGGATACGTCAATGATTTCGCGCACGTTCTAGACGCAACGACGGTCGCGCAAATCAGTAACACCTGCAAACAAGTCGATGAAAGGGCACACGCCCAAATCGCACTCGTAACCATCAACTCTCTGGATGGCACTGACATCGAGAGCTTCGCGGTCAATCTATACAAGAAATGGGGCATCGGCTACAAGGGAACGGATCATGGAGTGCTGATCCTGTATGCGATTCAGGATCGCAAAGCCCGAATTGAAGTGGGTTACGGGCTGGAACCGATTCTGCCGGATGGCAAGGTGGGTGGCTTTCAGCGGGAAGCAATTCCGATGATGAAGGCGGGAGACTACAACGCTGCGCTACAACTGGTCACGAACCGGGTCGCGAATGTCATCGCGACCGATGCAGGAGTTCAGCTCACAGATTCGCAGCCGCGCGCTCCTACGCAATACGCGCCCCAGTCGGGCGGCGGGCTGCCGATTGGTGGCATCATCCTGCTTGTCATTATCGTCGTGATCGTCCTGGTGACGCCGCTACGCAGCCTCCTGTTTTGGCTGCTGTTCTCCCAGATATTCGGAGGCCGCGGTGGTGGATACAGAGGCGGCGGATGGGGCGGCGGTGGATTTGGTGGTGGAGGCGGGTTCGGAGGTGGTGGCGGTTTTGGCGGAGGCGGCGGATTCGGCGGCTTTGGGGGAGGCAGTTCCGGGGGCGGTGGCGCCAGCAGCAGTTGGTAGCGAAGCGAGGATGCAATGGTTCCTGACGAGAAAATTAACGAGTTTGTGCAACGGATTCGCGAAGCCGCGGGAGCAAACCTTGACAGCATTCTCCTGTTTGGCTCGGCGGTAGCGGGCAATTTTCATCCCAGGCTTTCGAATTTGAATCTCTTGTGCGTTTTGCGCGACAGCTCGTTCGCGAAGTTGCAGGAGCTCGCGCCGGTCGCGAAGTGGTGGGACCGCCAGAAGCAGCCTGCACCGCTTTGTATGACCCGACTCGAGGTGCAGCGTTCCACCGACGTGTTCACCATCGAATTGCTCGATATCCAGCAGCATCACCGGGTACTCTTTGGTGACGATGCGGTGCAAGGGTTGCGAATCTCCATGGATGTACACCGCGTGCAAGTGGAGTACGAGTTGCGCGAAAAACTCATCCTGCTGCGGCAGCAGGTGCTACTCGCGGCGGGAAACGATTCGCGATTGTGGGACCTATTGTTGCATTCGGTACCCTCATTCGGAACGCTATTTCGGCATGCACTCATCGCGCTGCGGGAACCTTCGCCCCCGAGCAGGCGTGAAGCCGTGGAGACGCTTTCGAAGCGAGTGGGATTTGATCCTTCCGCCATCCTTCAGGCGCTCGACGTTCGCGAGCAAAAAGCGAACGCCAAGAAGATTGACGTCCATCAGCTGGCGGCAGGTTATCTAGCAGCGGTGGAGAAAGTGACGTCAGCAGTCGATGAAGCGTTAGACTCAAACAGATCCCACCAGGTGTAGGGGCTTCACATTCGAAGTGCGAGGAGGAATTATGGGTAAGTCGCTGATCGCAATCATCGTGATTCTCGTGATCCTGGCTGTGTTCGGCCTGGTGTTCTTCGGGCAATACGTTGGAGTGAAGAACACGCTGGTGACCAAGAATGAAGCTGTGAAGTCAGCATGGTCACAAGTTGACATCGTACTGCAGCGGCGAGCCGACCTGATTCCGAATCTGGTTGAGACGGTCAAGGGATACGCGAAGCAAGAGCAGACTGTCTTTGGCGACATTGCCAAGGCACGCTCGGCGCTGCTCTCGGCGGGCACTCCGCAGGAAAAGATCGCCGCCAACGGTCAGTTGGATGGAGCCCTCGGCCGATTGCTGGTTGTCGTGGAGAACTATCCGCAGCTCAAGTCTAACGAGAACTTCCTGCGCTTACAGGACGAACTCGCCGGAACCGAGAACCGCATTGCGGTCGAACGCAAACGGTACAACGACACCTTGCAGGACTACAACACCTACGTGCAGCAATTTCCCAACAGCATTTTCGCGGGATGGGCAGGGTTCAAGCCGAATGAGGCCTATTTCGCGGCCTCGGAAGGAGCGCGGACGGTACCGAAGGTAAATTTCTCTCCGAGCGATTCGGCGCCGCAATCGACTCCGCAACCGGCGCCGGTGCACTAAGCCGTTTCCAAAGAAAACTTGGCCCACTAGCTTGGTGGGCCAAGAACTATTCTTCGTCCAGGTACTCTCCGGGCACGTCGTCTTCGGGCACCTCGTGAGTATGAACTTCCTTTCCGTCGGCGAGGTCGGCCTCTTCCACACCGCTTACGGCGTCTGCTTCAAAGGCATTGCCTTCCTCGAGCAACTCATCAACGCTCTCGGAGTCCGCAGACTCGCGGCGCGACAACCCTTGAAGGTCTCCCGATTGTCCGGCCGCAGAGGATTGCTGGCGCTCACGAGAGAACGCCGCTCTACCTGCGCGTGAGCCTGTTTTCTGAGCCTTCTTCGCGACAGCGAGTTTCTTTTTCCTGGTTGGAGTCTGTTTCTTCGCAATCTTCGGAGAGGACTTCTTCTTCGTTGCTTTGATCTTCACGGGCTGCTTACTGGCACGTCTCTTTGAGGGCTTTTTCTTGGTTTTCTTTTTGGTGGCCATGCGCGCAGTCTAGCACCGGACGCGATGGCTGACAAAGTGGATCCGGCCGTAATCCCGGCGGCTTCAAAAAGTCGCCGGCTCCATGAGATCGTGTCATTTATACTGCCCCGAATCGCCGGACTATTTTCCTGGCATACTCCGGATCTTATGAGCATCGAGGCGCATCTACTGGATACTGTTCATTCTGTGCCTGTGACGCACGGAGAATAGATCCCGGGGCCCATCGAGAACATTTTTCCGCGAAGAACCTTCGCGGCTTACCAACAAAGATTCAGTCCCTAACTCAAAGTCCACACAAGGAGGGCAGAACATGCCGACAATCACGCTAAAAGATGGAACGCAGATCTATTACAAGGATTGGGGAAAGGGCCAGCCCATCGTATTCAGTCACGGTTGGCCGCTGACCGCCGATGACTGGGACGCACAGATGATGTTCTTCGGCGAGCGCGGCTATCGCGTCATCGCACATGACCGGCGGGGGCACGGCCGCTCCAGCCAGACGTGGGAGGGCAACGATATGGATACGTATGCCGACGATCTCGCAGCCCTCACCGAGAAGCTTGACTTGAGCGACGCGATCCACGTGGGGCACTCCACCGGCGGCGGCGAGGTTGCAAGGTACATCGGACGGCACGGCTCGAAACGCGTAGCCGTGGCCGTGCTCATCAGTGCCGTGCCACCGTTGATGGTGAAAACGGACAAGAACCCTGAGGGCGCACCGATCGAGGTGTTCGACGATCTACGAGCGCAATACTCGAAGAACCGGCCTCAGTTTTACAAGGACCTGACTCTCCCCTTCTACGGTTACAACCGGCCGGGCGCGAAAATATCGGAAGGAATTCGGGAGAAGTGGTGGCTTCAAGGGATGATGGGCGGAGTGAAAGCGGGCTACGATTGCATCAAAGCTTTTTCTGAGACGGACTTCACGGAAGATCTCAAGAAGTTCGATATGCCCACCCTCATACTTCATGGCGACGATGACCAGATCGTGCCGATCGGCGCGGCGGCCCTGCAGTCGGCGAAGATTGTGAAGGGTGCGACGCTGAAAGTGTATCCCGGTTTTCCGCACGGCATGCCTACCACCCAGGCGGACCAGATCAATGCCGACCTGCTGGCGTTCATCGAGCAGAAGCGTGCGAAAGCAGCAGCATGATGAAGACCCTGCCGGTACATTTGCCTCCTAGCTTATGTACCGGCAGTCTTCACTGAATGAAGAAACAGGCGCTGGGCATCATGAGGTGCAGATTCCGCTTCTCGTTGGCCGATCGTGGCCAGGCTCTCCATTAAAACCGAAACGTAAGCCCAACTGAAGGCACAGCCGTATGGGTAATCGTATTCGTTTTCAATGCCCCGAATCCGAAGTCGGGCGTGCCATACACCAGTCCACGATATTCCACGCGCAGCGCGATCCGTTTCCGGATCGCATAATTCACCCCAGCCCCGTACACGAACACGCCCTTCGCCTGTGACGACGCGCCCGAGAGCGTGTTGAACTGGTTCCCGGTCGGCTCAAACATCAGTGCACCGCCTCCCGTCACGATGTAAGGATTCAGCCGAGAACCGGTGTGATAAGGAAGATTCAGCACCAAACTGCCCGTGGCCTGATGAATTCCCGACTGAATCCGAAACGCCTCGGACGATAGAAGATATTTTTGTGAGTTGAGATCATACCCGTAGGCTGCTTCTGCGGAAACCCAGCGATTCAAGTGATACCGATATGTGCTCAAGAACCCGCCCGTATCAGTTGTGCTATACGCTGTGCCGTTCCCACTAGCGCTCTTGGTGAAGAAACCGGCCCCTTGCACACTGATTTCCGACCGGTTCTCCTGCGCTGTGGCAGCCAGTGCCATTAAGAAGACAATACTCCCCAGAAGAATAGTGGTTCGCCGCATAAGTGAATCGCTCCTTGAATTTGTCGACTGCATTGCAGAGCTATCCCAAAATCACGAACCCGCTCGCGGGATCGCGTTCAGAATGACTCTTTCCTGAAATTCACCTCGACGGCGCCGCCGCACACTTCCAGCAACCATGAAGCGCTGTGGCTTCACGCCTCGAGAACGCAAATCACAAAAGCTTGGTTGCGCGCTGTGATGCCCACGTTCTCGGCCCGCGTTGCATTACGAAATCTAGAGTTTTGTCAGGCGCTGGTAAAGATTTAGAAAATTGTGTAATTGAGATTTTTTCGGGATATGCTAGCCAGAACAGAAAGCAGATCGGTTGCAGATGAGGAAGAATTGAAAGAGAGACCACGGATTATGTTTTCTCCCCAGCCCATCGGATATGTGAAGAGCCCGTTTCGCAACACGCAGCAAATTCCCAAAGGTTGCGGCGCCAAGCACGACGCGGAAGGGATTCTCGAGATTCTTCCGCAATTCGAAGCGGGACTCTTAGATACGGAGGGCTTCTCTCACCTGATTGTTCTTTGGGTCTTCGATCGCGTGGAAGGATTCGATTTGCTGGCCACGCCCCCGACCGACAATCGCAAACACGGCGTCTTCGCCACGCGCTCGCCACAGCGGCCCAATCCGATCGGCCTCACGGTGGTCGAAGTCCTGCGCCGCGAAAAAACCTCAATCTACGTTCGCGGCGTCGACATGCTAGACGGAACGCCGATCCTTGATCTCAAACCTTATCTGTCAAGCATCCCGGCCGAGAAGTTGCGTCGCGGATGGCTGGCAGAGGCCGAATCACGGGCTAAAGCGGCGATATGAGTCAGCACCCCGGGCGAGCGTCTGTCGGCTACCAACGGCCAGCGTGAGAGCCGCCGTCGACGTGGAGCACCTCTCCAGTGACTTGATCTGCTTCTGCCAGGTAGAGCACGGCGTCGACAACGTCGCTTACGGCAACGATTTTTCCCATGGGCTGCAATGCCTTAAGAGGTTCCTTGGGACCGTCTTCGTGCAGCGGCGTGTCCACGACGCCGGGAGCGACCGCGTTGAAACGAATGCCATCTTTTGCGTACTCGATGGCGAGGCTCCGGGTCATCGTATTCAAGCCACCCTTCGTCATCATCGAAACCGAGGCATTCACGCCAGCGATTGGTTGATCTGCAAGGGCCGCGGAGATGCTCACAACGCATCCGGATTTCTGTTTTAACATCTGCTTCACGGTGAGCTGAGTGATGTAAAGAAATCCCAGCAGGTTGGTCGAGACCAACGCATTGAAGTCTTCGGTGGTGAAGTCGGTGAAGGGCTTAGTGCGATAGATGCCAGCGCAATTCACCAGAACATCGATTGTTCCAAAGTGCTTGAGTGCGGCGCCGACAGTGTTGGCAGCGGTCTCTTGCTTTCCGATATCTCCATCGACGAGCACCAGGCTCGAAGAGGCGTTCAACCGGCGACTTACGTTGCGAGAGGTCGCCACGAGGTTGTAACCCAGCTTCGCGAAACCTTCGATCACACCTGCGCCGATTCCCTGCGACGCTCCAGTAACGATTGCTGTCTTCTTGCCTGACATAGCTAAGCCTTCGTTCATGCAGGCTACCCAGCCCGCCGGCCCTGCAACTCTTGACGCGACGAAGCGACAAATGCCCGAACGAGAGAGGCGATCTCGTCCGCAGCAGTATCTAATGCGAAATGACCGGCATCGAGAACATGTACCTCGGCGTTCGGTACGTCTTTGCGATAACGTTCCGGTTCACCAAGATCGAACGAGAGATCGTACTTTCCCCAGATCACCAGGAGACGCGGCTGCTTCTCGCGCATCCAGGCTTGCCACTTTGGGTAAGACTCCACATTGGTTCGATAGTCATAGAACAGATTGCTTTGAATATCGGCTTGGTCGGGTTGGTTGAGGAAATAGAATTCATCGGTCCAGAGATCCGGATCGTAGCGTTCCACGTTCGGATCGTTGCCGACATGCCGGGTGCGCGTGGTCGCGAGCGAAAGCAGATTCGTGCGCAGAGCGCTCTCATTCGCGGCGCGATCGGCCCAGAATGCCCGCCGCGTCTTCCAATTCGCACCCAAGCCTTCGTCGTGTGATACCGCGTCTTGCACGATGAGCGCCTCGATGCGGTCAGGATGCGCCAGAGCCATGCGAAAACCCACCGGGCCGCCATAATCCTGCATATACAGCGTGTAGTGCGATAACCCGAGCGCTTCGGTGAAATGGCTCATGATCTCCGCGTAGTGATCGAACGTGTATGTAAACTTCGCCGGGTCTGGCCAATCGCTGTGGCCAAAGCCTGGGTAATCGGGGGCGACCATGTGATAGTGATCGGACAGCCGGGCAAAAAGCGGCTCGAACATCCGCGAGGAGGACGGCAGCCCATGCAGCAGGAGCAGCGTGGGCGCATTCTTCGGGCCAGCCTCTCGATAGAAGATGGACAGCCCGTCTATTGATATCGTGCGATACAAGGTCGGGTGGTTCATGGGACGCTCCTCTCCGTGGGCTTTCGGCGGCGAGTGAAGTGCATGCAGCACGACAACAATCGCCACCACGACGACACAGCAGACGTGAATTTGTCCGCCGCGCATTTACTCTACCTCGAAGATGACTTCCAGTTCGACCGGAGTGCCGAGTGGAAGGCTGGCTACGCCGTACACCAGTCGGCAGGGATTCTTGTCCTGTCCAAAAACATCTTGCAACAGCTGCGAAGCGGCATCAGCGACTTTGGGTTGGTCGCGGACATCTCCGGACGTGGCTACCGAGACGCCGAGCCTGACGACCCGCGTGACCTTGTCGAGCGATCCGAGACGCTTGCGCGCGACGGCAAGGACGTTGAGCGCCGCGAGGTGGGCGGCCTTGCACGCCGTTTCCACATCGATTTCTGCGCCCACGCGCCCAATGAACTTCGCCTGACGACCTTCGGTGGGAAGCATCCCAGTTAGAAAGAGAAGATTGCCAGTCCGCACCGCCTCGACATAGGTGCCAAACGGCTCAGGGGGAGCTGGGAGCTCGATGCCAAGGCTTTTCAAGCAGGCTTCGGCGCTGGCTGGGTGTCGACTTTCGCCAGCCAGTGGTTGAGCTTTCAAATTTGCACTCACGGCTCACTCCTCTGCGATTGGAATCGATGTTGCTGCGCGTAATAAACGTATGAGATCAGAATCGCGAGCACGACGCAAATTGCACGAAGGTGTACTCACAGCTTGGTCGAGGTTGAAGGGACGAGCGGCTCGTCGCGAAGCCCGCTGTAGGAATCGGGCGAATCGAGGGGCCTTCAACCTGAAAGAATATTCATCCACTGTTCATGCCTGCGTCACACGCCCGTCTTAGGATTTCGAGCCATCGGATTCCCTGCACTCCAACGTAAGAGAGGAGACGGCGTCTGCGGTTGAAGCCGTCTCCCAGGTTTCAGTATTTCTCGCGACAAGGAGTTGATGTCATGAAGCTTCGTCAACGACGTTTGACCGCGGTCCTCGTTTTCTTCAAGACCACTGCTGCTCTAGTGCTCGGTGCGCTGCTCGTTCTCGGGAGCGTAGAAGCAGCATTTGCCCAAGTAGATCGAGCCGTGCTCGAAGGCACGGTGAGCGATCCATCGGGAGGCGTAATCGTTGGCGCCGATGTGAAGCTGGTCGCAGTCGAAACGGGTTTAAGTGAGGAAGGTCACACCAACTCCAAGGGTTATTACCGCGTCTCTGGCCTGCCGGTAGGTGGCTACATGGTGACCATTACAAGTGCGGGCTTCAAGACCCAAGTTATCGAAGACATCATTCTTCGCGTCGGCCAAACGCGGACGTTGGACGTGCAGCTAGCAGTCGGTGCGGTCAACGAGCAAATTTCGGTGCAGGCATCGACAGGACCCGCCGACCGCAGTTCGGCTGAAGCGTCAACTGTCATTGATGCCACTCAGATTGCCGATCTTCCGAACAATGGCCGCGATTGGGCCAGTTTTACGTTGCTCGCGCCCTTCGCGCAAGACGACGGCGGCGGCGATCAACGGACGATTCGTTTCGCGGGACGCGCCCGTGACGACAATAACTTCTCGTTCGATGGGGTCGACGCTGGTGGCATTCAGGAGCAGGCGCAAAAGTCCCAAACGCGTTTGCAGATTTCTCAGGATGCGATCGACGAATATCGCGTCAGCAGCGCTTTGTACGATGCAGAGTATGGCACGCAGGCGGGCGGGCAGATCGATGTCGTCACCAAATCAGGGACGAACGACTGGCACGGCACGGCTTTCGGGTATCTCAGAAATTCTGTGTTCGATGCGCGGAACTTCAACGACTACAACCTGCAGGGCAATCCGGCCGTTCCCCCGTTTCGCATGGGGCAGTACGGCATGACCCTTGGCGGGCCAATCAAAAAGGATAAGCTTTTCATCTTCCTCAATTATGAGGGTCTCCGGCAGCTGCAATCGACGACGCAGCAATTCGCGGTGCCATCGGGAATCTGCTGCGGCCAACTCCAGAATCCTGATCCAACCAAGCCTCCTATCACGCTTTCCGTACCGTATCAACAATATGTATTGAATACGTCGCCGCAGATGTGCTCGATCATGCAAGCGTACCCATGGCGCGCCTCGGTGGGAGCGCTCGGGAGTTGTGCATCTCGTTTTACGTATCCCGACACGGCGTTCCAAGCGACCTCCGATCCCAACGCTGACCTGATCACCGCCGCGACGCCGACGACCATTCATGAAGACACATGGCTCGTACGGATGGACTACAAGATCAATGCGAACACACTGCTGTACGGCCGTGCGCAGCGCGACATCAGTTTGGTGGACGCGCCCAATGGCAGCAGCCTGCCCGAGGATAAACTGCAAACGATCAATCATCCGGCGAACTACCTGCTGGCGCTGGAGCACACGTTTACGCCGCAACTGTTTAATGAGACCAAGGTCTATATCAATCGAGCGCCATATCACAATCCACAGGCGAGCGCGCTCACGTATGGTGTGAGTACATCCAACTTTGTCGGGCTCAATAACAACACGGCCGACATTGAAGTGGGTACAACGTATGGCGTGGTGGATAACATGACCTGGACCCACGGACGCCACGCTTTCAAGGCTGGCATGGAGATCCGCCGGGTCCGGCTCAATCAGGGGCAGACTGACGATAACATCCTGACCTTCTCGAGCCCCGACGATATGGCGAATGCCTTACTCTCCAACATCACCTACGTTGCGCCATGGTGCTGTCACGGGCTACGCCGCACGTTTTATATGCCATATTTCCAGGATGAGTGGAAAGTAACACCGACCCTCACGCTGACGGCAGGGCTGCGTTGGGACTATTACGGCGTGGCCCACGAGGCGACCAACCGGACCACAGTATTCGACCTGAATCAGTTTCACGGCGTCTGCCTGGGGTCAGGCTCATTCAATACCTATCCGGTGCCGACGGGCTCGGGTCCGATCAATACTCCGCCCTGCCCCACGAATCCAGCCCTGTATAACCCGAGTTATAAAAACTTCGATCCGCGGATTGCCGTGGCCTGGGCTCCGGCTGCGCTACATAGCAAAACAGTTTTTCGCGCAGGCTTCGGCATTTATCACGGAGCAGCCCAGAACGATGATTTGAACGCTGGACTGGAGAGCGACACGTTTCGCGTAAAGGTCAACCAGCAAATTCCTCTAGATGCTGCGTTTGAGCAAACAGCTCCAGACCTTTCGGGGCTCACCACGCAGAAACAAGCCTCCCATCCGCGCGGATTGCAACGGCAAGACCGGCGGGATTTATATTCCGAGACTTGGGGGCTGACCATCGATCAGGAATTACCCGCTAATTTCCTGGTCTCTGCGCAGTATCTTGGGAGCCACGGTGTGCGGCTGTTCTCACGCGGTGCGGTGAATCTGTGCACTTCTCCGGTTACATTTAACCCCATCGATGGGGATTGCGTGCGGCCACTGGATCAGTATTATCCTGACCCTAACAATCCGGATCCGTTTGGTTCCGTGGATTTCAAGCATGATGTCGGCTCCAGCACATACAACGCGCTTGGCCTGTCGTTGGAGCGACGCTTCGCCAAAGGACTGGCTTTTCAGTCGCGCTACACGTGGTCGCACTCCATCAATAACGGTTCTGTGGGCGGCGGTGAGTCCAACGGACCGGAGAACGTGAATTGCCTAGCTTGCGACAAGGGCCCCAGCGTCTTCGATGTTCGGCACAACGTTACCGTGAATGCCGTCTATGACCTTCCATTTGGCCCAGGCAAGTCTTATCTAAATAGCACTGGTGTGGTAGGGAAAATCGTGGGTGGCTGGAGCTTCAGCAGCATCGGACTGTGGCACACCGGGCATCCGTTAACCGTGACCATGGATCTCGGAGGCAATATCAGCGGTGGCCCTTTTGACGGACTGCCGTATACCTACCTTCTTCCCGATGGCAATGATCAAACCGACCAAAGGCCGGACGTTGTTCCGGGAGTACCGCTGACCTTGCCAAATCCGCGGCCAGCCACTCCTTTTGGTGCGGGCACTCCGCTGATCAATCCGGCGGCGTTCCAGGCTCCGCCGCTAGATGCGAACGGGAACTTCGTGCGCTACGGAAATGCCGGACCTGGGCTGATTCGGGCATTGAATTCCTGGCAGATCGATATGGCACTCACCAAGGAAACGAAACTCACTGAGCGGGTCATGATGGAGTTTGCGGTGCAGGCGTTCAACATCTTTAATCACGTGCAACTGGGAGATCCGGGAAACTTCACGCTGATCTACACACCCGGACAAACCCCGAGCAATCTCACCGCCGATTCAACCTTCGGGGTCATCAGCTCGACGGTGAATTTTAATAACAACAACGACAACGCTGCGTCGCCGAACACAGGGACAGGACTTCCGCGACAGATTCAATTCATGCTTCGCTTTAAGTTCTGAGTGCTTTCAGACAGTATTCAGGCGCGTCGCTTGCTTGCGGTGAGGATCAATTAATGCAGCTGGAATTGAAGATCAGGCTTTTGACGCCAATGCGATCGTGGGGTAAAGCTCTCGCACGCGCCGTAATTGTGTCGTGCGCGATTGCGACCTTGTTCATGCTGACCTGCTGCACAAAACGGTCGAGCCCGCAGACATCGTCCGTTGATTTGCGGCTCGAGGTGAAGACGCCATTTCGCTTTATTGCGTACGGAGATACCCGGTTCCACGATCCTAACGATTTCGAGGCTGCGAATCCTCCCGTACGCGTCGCGCTGGTGCAGGCCATTGCCGAAACTAACCCCGCGTTCATCTGTTTCACCGGAGACATTGTTTACAACGGCAACGACGGAGGCGACTGGAAGGTTTGGGACAGAGAAACCAGCATCTGGCGTGACAAGAAGGTCCCGATTTACCCCGCACTGGGTAATCATGACTTGCATGGCGACCCCGCAATCGCCCTGGGCAACTACTTTCACCGTTTTCCCGATTTGAAGAATAGCCGTTATTACTCGGTGCGTGCAGCGAATGCACTCGTTCTAGTGCTCGACAGTTCATTGGACGAAATCGGCGGTTCGCAAGGCCTATGGCTGGCTGACAAACTCGATCACGTTCCGGCCGATGTAGACTTCGTCTTTCTGATGCTTCACCATCCTCCATACACGAGTTCCTCCGACGCGAAGACTCATGGCGGCGGGCATTCGGCACGAAGCCCGGAGCAAGCTCTGGCGAAGACACTGGAACAACGCCAGGCTCATGCTCGGTACCGCATCGTAGTGTTCTCGGGGCACGTGCACAACTACGAGCGTCATGAACACGGCGGGATCACTTATTTTGTTACGGGGGGAGGCGCAGCTCATGCATATCCAATTGAGCGCGCTGCGGACGATCCCTTCCAGAGCGAGCAAGTGAACTATCATTACCTGTTGGTAGAGGTTGACGGACAGCAACTGAAAGTCACGATGAATCGCTTGGATTTGACTAGTGGCAAGGCCGTCTGGACGCAGCCTGACTTGGTAAAGATTGCGGCTCCGTTGCCAACCGCTGCGCAGACAATTGGGAATTAGATTTTCTGCCATTCACCACGAAGGACGCTAAGGTTCACGAAGGAAAATCTACGTCTCGGTCGGAGATCGAAGACGGATTTCTACCGGGGCACATCTGCGCGGGCGAGCACGGCACCCCAGGCATCCAGCACGTAGACGTCCGTCCAGGATGCGCCAGATTTCTGCGGCGCCTCCGAATCCGTGAGGAGAAAAGTGACAGTGGTCTTGGGAGAAGTGCAGCCCGTGAGCTGCCGGACTTCGTGGAGCGCTTGTAACGGGGCTGCCAGGCTTTCGGAGCGGGCGGCATCTCGCCGGAGCACGACTTCCACGGCGCCCGCGAGATTCTGACATCGCATGGGTACCTGGACTTGCCATTCTTTCGAGCCAACTCTTTTCACCGTCGGCTGTTCGGCAAAGACGAGGAGTGGCGGATTGCCGCCGGGAGACGCATACCATTCCGGCCACCGACGTTCAAAATCAATACTGGCTGCAACATAGTCGCGACTAAGTTCGTGGTCCCGCTCCTCCCAGCAAGGGTGCATCGCGTACGGAGATCCCTTGCTTTTCGTGGTGCTTCGCGCATGCAGCAAATGATGCAACGCCGGAACGAAGTCGGGGTGATATCCGGCTTGCGCCATCAGAACCAAACCGGCGCGGTCGGCTTCCAGTTCCATCTCGCGACAGAAGCGTCCCAGATCTGCGGAGGCCTTCTCCGAGTCTGTCCATGAGGACGAAGGCAGGTTTGGATCACCCAGCGTGAAACTATTCCCTCCACCATTCTCCAGATATTTCTGATACAGGTAACGCCGGGCCCAGTCGCGTCGCACGATGTGCGCGATTTCATGGGACAGGATCGCGGCCCAGAGTCCTGCATTCCCTCCAGCCAATTGCGCCAGACCTGACTCGACATAGATAGATCCATCGGGCGATGAGTAAGCGTTGAGACCAGTACTGTCGACAATGCGCAACTGCCATGCGAACCTGGAGCGCGAAGACATCAGAACCTGTTCGACCAAGCGATCAAACACGAGTGCGCTCGCCACATAGCGCTGCGAAGGCGCAGAGCTTTGCGCCATGAGTTGAGGTCGCAATCGCGCTGCTGTTTCGATATCAAGTTTGAACTGGGAGGGAACTTCCTGAGTAGAGGATTGCTGTGCCACCGACAAGACGGACCATAACGAACAAAGGCAAATTCCGATGAGAGGACAAACGGACTTTACTGCCCGAGCTCCCATCGGTTGCCTCCAACATCGGGACCTTATTCTTCATTATGCTCCTCTTCTCCTTTTGCGCAAGGCAGAACTTTGAAGCATCGTTGTTGCCCTGGGAGCGTGTGAAGCGTCTCGCTCGGCGGGAGTGCGAAAGAATCATTGGATTCCGGTTGCTGGCGATTAAGCAGGAGAGCCTTCAGGCCATCTAAATCAATCTACCCAAAACAAGGCTCATGATGCCGATGTCAGGTTTTCGCCTCAGTAACTCGCTGGCGCAGAGCCCTGTCGGACTTGAGCGATGATCTCCGGAGAAACCGTGAAGTCGTCGAACCATCTGCCACCGAACGGTCTCTCCATCGGAATAATCTGGTCGCTCGAGTAAGCCAGTATCTTCCGGTTGTATGCTCGAATCTCCGGACGCAGAGCCAACGAGAGTTTCCCGTCTTTATGAATGCTTTCCTCCATCTCCTCCAGTAAGCAGGTGGTCCGGCAGATCAATTCCCTGAGTTTGTCGCCAATCGCGCTTGGCATGATTCCCGACTCGGCCTTCACTTGAATGAGTCTGCCAATCGATTCGTAGGTGATCTGCTGAATCTCGCGCCGCGTGAGCCAGTCGGTTTCGTAATTCAATCGATCGGCCCAAAGCGGCTCAATCATGGCCTGCCGGTGCTCCTCTACAGTCCGATGGAAGATCTTGTAGCCGTGCTTATCAGGCTCCTCGAAAAACCTTGAACCCGGATCCAGAAAAGGCACCATCGGACACAAAAGTGGCAGGACTCCATTGCCGCGGTACTGGCGCAGGAGTTTCTCGCAATAGGCGACCGTAGCGCGCACTGATTCTTTGGTCTGTTGAGGCATGCCAATGAAGAACCAGACCATCACGCCAGCGATGCCAGCATCGAGCGCCCGTGGAATCCACTCTTCCATCTGTTCCATTGTGTAGGTTCCGCGCCCGGCCAGGCGACTGATCACGGGATCGTGGGACTCCGGGGAAAGCATGATGTAGGCCCTGGTGGCCGAGGCCATCTTCTTAAGCATCTCCGGCTTGGGAAGATGAAACTGCTCGAAAAAGACGCTGCTGTACTTGAACTCACGAACAGCATCCAGAAACTCATACATCCGCGTAGCTGTTTCCGAATAACACTGCAAGGCATAGATCGAAGTCTGCTTCGCTGCTTCGCCCATGCTGCGCAGTTCTTCATAGATGTGCCGGTTATCCTTGGTGATCAGAGTCTTTTGGACACCCATGATGTTCTGGTACGCATAACGAGAACCGCCGCACCAGGGACAATCATGCGCGCAACCTGTGTTGGGTAAGGTCATGATCATGCGACTGCTTCCGAAGCTTCCCTGCACATTGCTGTACCAACTCCAATCGGTTGGGACGTCGTTGTATGCACGGAGCGGCTTATAGGCAAACTCGGTCGCAGATATCCTGCCAAGGCTGTTCTTGTAGACGAGGTTGGGAATCTCATGGAAGTCACGCCCACCCTTGGCGACCTCACTCACCAGCGCGTCTACCGGAAGCAAGGTATCGTAGCCCTTGACCACCGCGTCAATGCAAGGATAGGTGATCAACTCCTGGGCATAGTAGGTTGATGAAATTCCGCCAAGGATCACCAGGCAATCAGGATGGATCGCCTTCAGGCGCTTTGCCACTTCGATGGCACCGTGACAGTGGCACATCCAGTGAAGATCGATCCCGAAAACTGGCGCATCCAGACGACTAAGCAACTTATCGACGTCGACTTCGGGGTGAGCCAACATCAGCGCCGCGAGATTCACGATTTCCACCGTCCGCCCGCGTTCACGCAAATGTTGGCGAATCGAGAAGAATCCGAGCGGATACATCTCATAAATCGTGGTCACATTGACGCTATCCGAGTCGCTGAGATAAGCGAACAGCATGTCATCTCTCTCACGAAAATCAAACACGCTTGGTGCGTGCAGAAGGATCAGGTCTGCCTTGATCACGTGATCTGTCATACCCTCTAACCTCCCGGACGGGAGAACGTTACCGCTACAAGATGAGTGAGTCGAAGATCATGGATCGACTAAGGTTTAACTATCCAGCGAGTAATCGCCATCTAGGAGTCGGCGTCGAACCGCTCAGACGACCGTCGGCTTCGTCTGCTGTGAGCTCAGTCGCGCGATCGAGCACGGCAACACATCGGCAAACTCAGAAACCGCAGCGATTGCTCCACATAACACCTTCTGCGTGCTTTGTACTCGCTTGGAACAGGGAAAGTAGCAAGAGTCAGGACAGCTTCGAACGCTGTAGCCTGCGAAACGTTATAAGTAAGAAACGGTTACGAACTATCCGCGCCCTTTCGAGCGCATTCTGGGACTCACTGTGGTGTCCTCGTTGGCCTCGAGGGGGATATCACCACTTATTAAGTGTGATAGTGCACCCGAAAACCGTCGTTGTCAAGGAAGACGGTCAACTCACGTGGACGATGGAGCCTAGTCTGCCTCTGTTTAGGCGAATCGTTGTGGGCAAAGCGTTGGCACTCTGCTGCGACTCCAATCGGGCATGTTGCACGACAATCGGAACATCGGACTCGATTACGCTCGCGTCACGTTCCTCGTGGTATCGCCCAGCGCTCTTGACTGATCGAATTGTTATTCCATGCCTTTTCTGCGAACGGGCGATGGAATCCGCGTTTACCCTACTTTAAACTCTCCGTCTTTGCTTCGATACAACCATCGCCTATAGAGATTTCAAATATTCGACCAAGTCATGCTTTTCCTGGTCCGTCAAATGTAGCGATTTGAAGCTGTCGTAGTGGTTGACGACGTCCATCAAATTCGCGAAGCGTCCGTCGTGATAAAAGCCACCTTTTGTGTGCGTCCATAAACCTTTCAATGGAGAAGTGCGATAACGGTCGTCTGGCGCTCGGGAGGCCTGAAAATCGTCAACACCGATCTCGCTAGCCGTGTGCATATTCCAGCCAGGTTCGGTGAACAAGGGTGGAACGTGACAGGTGGAACACTGGGCCCGGCCATTGAAGATAGTCCGACCGCGGTGCGCCGCGGGATGGTCATAACTGTTTGGTGGAGGCGCCGGAGAGTCAAGAGCCAGTTGGTAGAAATGCAGGTCGGCAAGTTTTGGGCTGATCAAGTCCACGTCACTGCGAACATTGTCAAAACCGTTTTGCGCTGCGATTGGAAAGCGGGCGCCGTCGGCCAATCGCGGGTCAAAGAAAGTGCCTTTGCCGTGCATCTCGAGATTTGCGACAAAGGCATTCCAGTGCGTCACCGAACCCCAACCGGTCCAGGTATGCAGATTGACTCCTGCCAACCCAAACGCCGGCGGAATTAACGTCGCGGCAGATTTGGTACCGTTGAAGGCCTTTCCATCCATGAAAAGTTCGGCATCGAATTTTCCTGGCCCCCAACTCGTGAGCACCGTGCGCACCGTGGCTTCATCCACATTCAGCAACTTGGCTACGCTGCTGAGGTCGGGTGAGAGATTGACGATTGCACCTACGTTCAGATCACGATTTGCCCAGCCATCCTGACGATGACCGATTCCTGGAGCCAACGAATTATCTACGGTGGAATGGCAGATGGCGCACTGGATTCCCACCGAAGTCAAGCTTCCGGAATGGTCAAAGAATCCGGTGAGACCCACGACAGCGTTCAGCTTCAGCAACGCGACGGTCACCGCAGGATCCTTGAGATTGACCTTTCCTGCCTTGAGAGCACGGATAAGGGACTCTGGCAGCGCATCCTCATCCACTTTCAATCCCACCGCGAGGGCGGTCTCCGGACTAACGCCGGGCCCCACCCCTCCAAGCTTTTCTCCTTCGATTGCCTTATGAATCTGGAGCGTACCGCCCCAATAGTCCTGGTCTCCGAACGTGTCGTAACGAAATGTGTTGCGGCCGCGATCGACCATACCGAGTGCATGGAAATCCACAGCGCGATCACGGTTTTGGTAATCAGAAGCAGAGACGTGCGTCGTATGTTGCAGGAGAAGACCGATAAAGACTGCGGCGACACTGAAGGTGCCGACCAGCACTGGACGAACCCGGTTCATAGTAATTTCCTCCACTGAGGTACTGAGCACCGGACGCTCGACCCGTTACAGCCGGGAGGGTGGAAACTTTGTAAAAGAATTGTCTCCGAAGAAGCTTCCACCAATCCCGATGGTGGAAAGGCACTAGCAAACTCCGGCGCTCCGAATCCGCGCCATACTCCGAACTAGCGATCGGGCTCCGGCCGGATACCAAGTTCTGCTAAGCGGTCGACGGGACGCGCCAGCACAGCTTTGTCTCCTCTCGTCACGATCGGTCTCTGTATCAGTTCCGGATGGTCAGCCATGACTCGAACCAGTTGCTCGTCGCTCAAGTTCCGCCCCTCTATATATCGTCGATAGGCCTCCTCGTTCTTCCTTAGCGCATGCTGTGGCTTCAGGCCGGCGCTGCGGAGCAACTGCTTGAGCGCGGTCGCGGAGACAGGTTCTTCCAGGTAGTTGATGGTCCGGTAATCCACTCCCTTCGTGATCAAGATCCTCTTGACCTCGCGGCACTTGCTTCAGGTCGGCTTCTCGTAAACCGTTACTTGTGCAGATCTCATTTCGCTCCTTCGATTGACGCTATCGCGGTCTGCGCCAGATATCTCCAGACATCTTAGCCCTACAGAAACGCGCGCACCCCACATCGTCAACTCCCGCAGATGGCGATCGAGCACCTCACTTTTTTTTGTGCTGGGAGAATTTTCCGGTTCAATTTTCTGAGGAGGTTTAGCTCTCGATTTCGCCTAATCGGTGAGATGGCGACTCGGAGCGGCAACAAATGCCGTACCGCTGCCAAAGCCGAAACCACGGGCTGTTGGCTAGCTTCTCATCGTGTCGCCGATTCGCTGCCGAGAGGTCGCTTGCGCTTAGAGGTCTCGTGTCGGGGGCCGCGAAGATGCGTTCTAGCGACTCGATTTCGGCAATCGTTTGTTCCGCGTCCATGCGCCTCCATCATCTAGTACGAACCCGCAACCGGTCAAATGAAAGCACCATCCGTGAGGTTACTGCTAGAGTCGCAAATCGCTTCGCATAGGGCTTGTAAATCCAGGGCGGACAAACCTAACGAAAGCACCCTTGCCACTCCCAGTATAGATCGCTGCCGGGGGCTTGCGGCAAGACCGTCGCGTTGTCTCATAATCGATTCTCGAAGCGAGAACTTACGGAGAAAGGTGATACGAAAATGTGTGGGTTGTTGACGTATGGGTCGCGCGGGGACGTCGAACCGATTGTGCGACTCGCAGTGCAGCTGCCGACATTCGGCGCTGAGGTGCGGGTGTGTGTGCCTCCGGACGCCGCGGAGTTGCTGGCGGGTGTCGGAGTGCCGCTGATGTCGACCAGAGGGTGGCGATGACCGAACATGCGGTGGTGATTGCCGGAGGAGGTCCGACCGGGATGATGTTGGCGGGCGAACTCATGTTGGCGGGCGTCGACGTCGCGATTGTCGAGCGGCGCGCAACCGCGCAGTTGGTTGGCTCGCGTGCGGGTGGCTTGCACGCCCGCACGATCGAGATTCTCGATCAACGTGGAATCGCGGATCGCTTTCTCGCGCAAGGCCAAGCAATGCAGGTAGGCGGCTTCGCCCACGTCCCGCTGGACATCAGCGATTTTCCGACCCGGCACAACTACGGGCTCGCTCTTGGCCAGAAACATATCGAACGCCTCCTGGCCGGCTGGATCGAAGAGTTGGCCGTACCGATCTATCGCGAACGCGAGGTGACCGGCGTCGCGCAGGACGACACCGGCGTCGACGTCGAGTTGTCCGACAGCCATTCACTACGGGCCCAATTTCTGGTCGGGTGCGACGGCGGGCGCAGCATCGTCCGGAAAGCAGCCGGCATCGCATTCCCCGGGTGGGAGCCGACAATCAGCCACCTGCTCGCCGAGGCCCAGTTGGCCGAGGAGCCGGAATGGGGAATGCGCCGCGACGCACTCGGAATCCATTCCCTGAGCAGGATGCCAAACGGGGGGCCAGTACGGGTCATGGTCACCGAACGGAACGTCGGAACCAAAACCGAGCCCACGCTGCGCGATCTCAGCGAGGGCCTCATCGCTGTATACGGGAGCGACTATGGGATCCACAGTCCAACTTGGATCTCCCGCTTCACCGATGCGGCGCGTCAGGCTGAGGCCTATCGCGACCGGCGCGTCCTGTTGGCGGGCGACGCCGCGCACGTGCATTACCCGGCGGGCGGGCAAGGACTCAACCTCGGTGTGCAGGATGCGGTGAACCTGGGATGGAAGCTGGCCCAGGTGGTCAAGGGGACATCGCCCGAATGCCTGTTGAATACCTATCAGTCTGAGCGCCATCCGATCGCCGCCCGGGTTCTCCAGAATTCGCTGGCGCAGGTCGCACTTCTCCGACGCGACGATCGCTCCCAGGCCGCATGGAAGATCGTTTCCGATCTCCTCCAAATGCACGAGCCGCGCAAACGACTCGCTGCGGAGATGTCCGGTCTGGGCCTTCACTACGACCTCGGCGAGGGACACCCACTGCTCGGGCGCCGCATGCCCGATCTCGACCTGGTCACCGCCAACGGCCCGCTGCGCGTCTTCCGACTGGGAGCTTCCGGCACTCGGGCCGGTCACTGCTCGGATCGCTAGTCCTTTCTCGTGAGGCTTCTTCCTCCTCTGCTTCATGCCGGTTTAGCCCGGCGCACTGTAATGGCGATTCTTCAGCAGTTCGTGAAAAGTGCCCACAATCACGCAGCGCCGCACTGTTACCGAGGACCGAGCTCTGCCTTGGGAGCGGCCTCGGATGTGGAGCGGAGTCGTGCAGGCAATTCCTTGATCGCATATCCGGTAAGGGCAGACATGATGGACCCGCCAATGGTGAGAAGGAGCGAGCCGCCGTAACGCAAGAACCATCCAAGGCTGGACGACGTTTCGGCCGGAGCGATGCTTGTCCCTAGCCAAGACAGCGAGAGCCTACTTTGCTGAGCGGAGACAGAGAGCTCACGCTCGGAGTTATGGGCAAAGTCCCCGCTAATGCCGTCTTCCTGCATCGTAGTGTCATCAGGCTCGATCCGCACACGAACCTTATGCTGGCCGGAACGCACAGGAATTATCTCCGACAAGCTGCCCTGCACGGAGTCGGTAGGAATTAAGCCAAATCTCTTTTTTGTGGAACCGGTGACCCTACCAGAATAGGCGAGGTCACCATCCACCCAAACTTGGACCTGCGCGTTGTGGAAGCCGTGCTGCAGCTTCAAGTGCAGACTGGCATCCTTTGTGGTTAGCGCGGTGTGCACCGCCATGAACAGGGCGGCGACCAAGAACAACCCAAGTACAACCCGAGCCTTGACAGGTACACGTGCGGCCCATTGGCGTGCGTGTTGGTAGAACAAAGCCGTCTTGGCGCGTAGCTGTGCTATGTGTTCGCGGTTCATGAGGATTCCTCTATTTTTGCTCGGAGGAGGGAGTAGCCTCCAGTTACCAAGGTGCAAGCTTAGAATTCCTTGCGCAGCAGCGGGGCATTCGGTTGATGCGCCCTCCGGCGTGAGGTCGCGGCGCAAAAATCACCCTGGCACACTCTCGCTGTCAGTGAGCTAGAAGCGGGTTGTAGCGCTAGAAAGCTGCGTCCAAACGGAAGACGTCACCGATTTTGAGGGTAGCGCGGTTGTACATCACGAGGTTGCCACCGATCACAACGTGTACGTAGTTTGGAGGCGGAGGCGGAAGCATCCTTTCCAACTCGCGCGGGCACGGCTGCATCTTCTTCTGAAGGCCCGGAGGCAAAGTTCCATTCACGGCCAATTGGCGTTCTAGTCCGGGAGGAAGATGATCGCGTTTGGCCAGACCCGGAGGCAGTTGATCGTAGTGAGCGCGGTACCAGTCGCGGATATCTCGGTCATGGTCGACATAGCGGTCGTGCCCGTGCCCGTGGCCGTGATCATGATTGTCGTAGGCGCGGTCATCGTCGTCACGATCGTGCTTGTCGTGGCCGTGGCCATTGCCTTGGGCCACGGCGATGGTGCTAGAGAGCGCCAGCGTCAACAACGCACATGCGCCAGCGCGGAATAAGCGTATGAAGGACATCGAATCTCTCCTGCGTGCAGCAGGACCCAGTTTATAAAGGAAGTCTCCTTAGTTGATAGATTACGGTTGGTCAACTCCTGACCGTACCGCCTTTGTGTCTGCGGGGTTGCGGAGCACGGGTAGAATTGCCGCGTACCCTGAAGGGTTACGACGATGAACCTACTTGCCTGGATTCCTTGGATGAGGAAGTTCTCTCCGCAGGACCTTGGAGAGCGCTACGAGGACTTGCCGCCACACGGCCGGATTCTGTTCCTCGGTTTGCCAAACGGCGCGTTGAAGCCCAAAGGAGATGCGATCGCGCGCAAACTTATGAAGTTTGTCGAGCGCACAACGCCGTTCGTGGCTTTTGTGATTGATCTGAATGGCATCGATTACGTCTTATCCAGTGCGGACCTCGGGATTGTTGTTTCGACGATGGCAGCCTGGGTAAGAGGGTGGGTGGCTCCATGTGCAATAGTAATGACGGGCCATTCTGCGAGCCATTTGCAGAAGATGTTAGAAATTACGAAACTCAGCGGGCTTGAACAGCTTCGAGTAGTAGACACGAAAGAATCAGGACTGAAGCACATCCGGACCCAACTGGAGGGAGTGCGCAAGCTAAAGCTTGGATAACAGTTGTCGAGCCGTCATTCGATTTTCGCGAGAGCCACACACCGGGACTTAAGACGGTAACTGTCGAGACCGCATTATAAAAGGGCGCCCCTTTCGGAGTAGGTTGTGATGGTCTGCATCGTGACCTACAGAAAGGAGCACCCTCGTGAACGACGAAAAGTATATTG
>Ga0207693_10000288_pt1 | contig 46698 bp, 44 predicted proteins | sample LARL81metaG_FD_184347 | JGI IMG/M metagenome (GOLD analysis project Ga0207693, IMG submission 184347) | Corn, switchgrass and miscanthus rhizosphere microbial communities from Kellogg Biological Station, Michigan, USA - LAR L8-1 metaG... | ecosystem: Host-associated > Plants > Roots >... | reverse complement strand
CGGCTGCGCTAAGGCAGACTGGTTTGCGGAAGGCGCGGGTCGAACCGCGACGCCTGCTCGCCAACCATGGTGTGCGCTCTATTGCCGAGGCTCTCCGTCAAGCATGGCGGCGAGCTTCTTTATCGCGGTCATCGCACTGACCAATGCGGCGCAGGCATCGCGCGATCTGGTCGCCGACAGCACCATCGCGTCGCCAGGAAGGTTGGACTCGCATTCGAGATCGATCTTCAGCGCCGCCAAGGCGTCCATGACCTTGTACAGCTCCTTGCTCACTCCCAGCTCCATGTTCGCGCCCCCCCGGCGACCGCGTCAACCCTGGCCGTTACGAACCTCAGGATCAGCCCGGATTGACGCTCGGCCTCGTCGCTCGGCCGCCATCTTGTTGATTAGCTCTAGAGCCTGATGGCCCTGGGTCGACTTGTCAAAGAAATACGACGCTCCCAGCAGAAAGCTGCGCTCCCGATCCTCAGTGGCCGCATGGTTGGTAAAAACCACGCCGACCGCGCCGCGGGCCACGCCACCCGTCTGGAGCGCGTCCAGCACCTCGAATCCCGAGCCGGAGGCGAGCACGAGATCGATCAGAATCAGATGGGGTTTTAGCTCTTGAAGCTGGTGGATCGCTTGCCGCGCGCTATCGGCGGCGCCCACTAGCTCGCCGCCGGCCGACTCGATCGCCGAGGTCAGAAGTCGCCGGATGATGTCCGAGTCCTCGACGACATAAACCTGCAACGGCGTGGCGGCTCTGTTCATGGCTGGGCTCAAGGACGGCCTCGGACGATCGTACCCACTGCCACCCGCAGCGCGCACCCGCCTACCATACGGCCACCGGGTCGATGTGTATATCAGCCTATATCCGACAGTTGCGTAGGTGATCGGCCTACATCGCCAGAATGGGGAGAGCGCGAAACAGCACATTATCGGTGCGGTGGAATACTGATTTGACATCTTTTTTATTCGGTCCTTACGCTATCGGGCATTCGACGATGGATTACTCGAAAGGCATCACCGCCGTGCGACGATCACAACCCTCCAATGGTGCGGCACCGGTCCGCATCTCAGCAGGTGCTCTCCATGTGGCCCCGTGAACGCAGGCAGTTTCGGCTTGGCGGTACCAAGCATCTGGACTGCGTGGTGCGTGAAGCGCGTTGCAAAGCTGACGCATCCACCTTTCGCGAGACGCTGGAATTGACGTTGCAGCAGGAAATCGCGCGCATGAGGGACTTGGGTGCGAGCCCCGATGCGATCGCGGCATTTGAAGCCGCTGCCGAGGTCCACGTCGCATTGTGCGGCACGGGAGCGGGTCACAAGGACGCGGATAGCGTGGAGCAGTCGTCCGATAACCCCGGCAGGAAGAACCGCTGAGCGATCCGCCCTAGGCATCCGCAAACGCTGCGCGGAGGCCCGCCTTGCGTACCTTCAGACGCCAAACCGGCGTCTCTTTTTTTCCGAGCCCTCTTACACGCGCCCTGGCGCGTACTTGACCAGTTGCGGCGTGCTCCTTGGCTGGAACGGGGGACGACCGCCGGTGGCGCGGACTAAAACAGCAGGCCGAACAGCCGCTTTGCAAGCTCCTCGGCAGGCATCATCGTCAGCGCGAGCGGCGCGATCGGCACAAGCGCGGCGGCTCCGAGCTGGATCAGGGCATCCTTGGTCACCAGTGCGACCCGCATGCTCCGCACCACCTCGAAGCTGTTGCTCAGATCGGCGAGCGACTGGATGTCGGCACTGCCGACCAGCGGCTCGCCGGCGGGCACGCCGCCACGCAGCCACTTGACATCGAACTCGCGCACGTAGCGCTCCGCCAGCGTGCCGTACTCGCGGAGTCCCGTCCGCTTCGCCTGGGCAAGCCGCGGCGCGAAGACCAGCAGCGGGCCGAAAACCACGCAAAGCAGAAAGACAACCATCACGGCAATCTCCACCTTGTATTGCATGAGCGAGGCGCCGACGAAGAAGATGCGGTTCGCGAGCTGTGCGGCAACCATGGCGCCGTGCGCAAGGAGGAGCACCGCAAACGCGTAGACGGTGTTCGACAGGAATCCCAGCCCGCCGAAGCGGTCCGGGTGCGTGGGAACGATGGAGAGCTCGATGCGCGACACCTGCCACAGGAACCGCGTCCAGATGAACAACCGGAAATACCAGCGAATCAGGAGGAACTGGAACAACGGCAGGCTCACGTAGCCGAACCACATACCAGCGAACGAGAGCTTCGAGCCGGAAGACGACGGCGTGGCGTACCAAGTCGCCGTATCGAGTGCAACGTAATGGCGCCAGACGATCAGCACGCCGATGCCATACACCGCAACGATTAGCAGCACCTCAGCCAACACCGAGTTGCGCAACGCATAGGCCGACCGCAACGCAGCGTCGAATCGCGTCCGCGCGGACTCGGGAACCAGGTTGCGCTCGAGGAACCCGAGCGCGACCGGACGCAGACGCTGGTGCACGACGAGCTCGGCGATGACCAGCAGCGGCACCACCACCAGGAATCGAATGTGGACTTCCAGATCGAAGAAGAACGGGACTGTCGTGCTGCCAGCCCAGAGATGTCCTTCCAGCGCCGAGAGAACGAGCAGCGGCAACCAGGCCAATAGCGCGATGACGGCTACACGCTGGCGCGCCATCTGCAGTGCGTCGTCGGACAAGTGCGCCCGACGCAGCAGTTGGTAAAGCGGGCCCCCGAGGACGAGTGAAAAGTTCTCTGCGTCGCGGACCACGAGGTCCTCGGAGAGAGGACTGCTCCGCTCTGTAGGAGATTCAGAAATGCCCGCTGCCGTGGAAGCTTGCGTCACGATACTCCCTGCTGGCGGCCGCGGCTTGACCGCGGATCCGGGCGCGACGGCGCACCCCGCCTCAAAGCGCATTACGCACGGTATTCCGGCTCGGTGTCAATCCAATCGCCCGAAGGGAAAACCGGGTATGGTGGAGGCGGCGGGAATCTCCCAGTCAGGGCCGCATGGCGGGCCCTTGCCGCTTTCCCCTTTTGACGGATTGCAAGGCCCGGGCTCGGTTTGCGGTTTGGCAAAATCCCCTTGACGCTGCGTCAGTGTAGGTGCAGATTATCGAAACGTGTGACAGCAAGGAGGTATCTCTCATGAAGACGTTTCTGGTCAGCTTGGCAGTAGCCGCACTGGGGGTGAGTTCAGGCGCCGCCCTCGCCTGTGACTACTCGATGAAAGATTCCGAGGCCGCGGCGCCGGCAGATGTCGCAAAGAAACCGACCGTCGTAGCGCAAAAGAGCCCGGCAACTACGACGCCGAAGAAGGCCGTCAGCACGGTCAAGCCGAGCGGTGTCTTGACGCCGGATAAGACAGCCTTGTCCACTCAAAACGTCAATTAGCCCGCGCAACCATTACCCAAAAAGCCCGCCGCGTGCGGGCTTTTTTGCGACCTTCGATGCTGAGACTGTCAGGGCGCTAAGGACGATGAGGATTAAAAGAAAACGGCCCCGCGAAGGGGCCGTCATTCTTTAGTTTGGTGGAGGCGGCGGGAATCGAAAAGAAGAGAAACAACGTAACCGAATGTCGCAGTTGTACGGAGCGCCAAGACATTGGCAGACGCCGGGGGTCTGAACCAGCCGCGAACTATGCCGGCACGCAACAATAATGTCGCCGCGTAGATTCCTGCTGCAAGTGCGACATCTTCCGAAACCATCCAGAGACCTGATGTCCCGTAGAAAGCAAATGCGCGCGATGATGGCTGCAACGACGCACATTGACGCAAGGGCAATGGACGGGGCGCCAAGTATAAGCTCTGTATGAATCACTTAAGCTTCGAGTGATTGCAGCTACTCGCTCTCAGTTCGCGGTCCCATTGCTAGATCAGCTGTTTCAGCGTCCCGTATTCCAAAGCACGCATCTTAAGCGGTCGCATACTCGGACAAGATGCATTCTCACTTATCGATCCAACATTGAAGCAGAAACTCTTGGTTTTGGTTGGTTCAAAGTTTCGACGCGCTCGCAGTTTAGATGGTATTGGCGCGGGGCTCGTAATCTATTCGATGATTAACGACGAACGGACATGGAGCATCGTCGCAATGTAATTCTATCTATGTATCCAATTCGGACCCGCACCACAATTGATCTCCCGGCCGCCGCCAAAGAGCTAGATCAGCTGCAGAAAACTCTAGAAGCGTTTCGGGCCCTCTGTCTGCGATTGGCGAGCGATGAAGACGTCCTATTGTTGTCGCGCAAGGCCCGCAAGAGGACGCAGATTACCAATCAGGCATAACGATCTCCGAGTGCGCTGGCGGTTGCTCTGATCTCGTAGGCCGTCGAGATTCTTGGGTCGCTGCAGTAGACTGGCGGCATGATTTGCATGCCACACACCTCATATTTGATGATTCTGGCCGGTCGTCGCAACCTATTTCTGGTTAGGTCTTTTCTCTCCGAATGACGCCGCGTTCCCTGTCATCGCAATTGTTTGGCTTGCTGGGGTGGCTGTTGGCTGCATTCGCGGCAGGTGCACTGGGGTTCGTTGCCTCCGTTGACGCTGCATCGTTCTATGCACAGTTAAGCAAGCCATCCTGGGCGCCCCCCGCTTCGGTATTCGGTCCCGTGTGGTCGGCGCTGTATGCGCTCATGGGGGTTGCCGCGTGGCTTGTGTGGCGGTCGCCCGGTTCCAAGGGAGTGGCGCTGGGTCTGTTTGGTGCGCAGCTTGCGGCCAATGCGCTTTGGTCGTGGTTGTTTTTCGCCTGGCATCGGGGCGCGCTGGCCGCAGTGGAGGTCTTCGTCCTACTGGCGCTCATCGTGGCCACGGTAGTGGCCTTCTGGCGTACCGGTCGCTTGGCTGCGCTGCTATTGGTGCCATACCTCTTGTGGGTGAGCTTTGCTTCGGTGCTCACGTGGGCGGTATGGCGGAGCAACCCCAGTCTTCTGTAATGCGCGCTTTTGGCAGCCGGTGCTGAATGTAGCGGGCTGCGCTTGGATAAGAACAAATGACGCCCGGGGTCCACGTACGCCCCGGGCGTTGAAAGCTCAACCGACAGTTATTTTCTTGGTCTTGGTTGCCGCCAGCTTCTGCATCGTAAGCTGAAGTACGCCGTTCACGTAGGTCGCTTTGACCGCATCGGCATCCACAGCTTGCGGCAACTGGATGGTTCGAGATAGCTTGCCTACAGTGCGCTCTTGCCATAGCAATCGCCCATCCGTAGCCCGCTCGTCCTTGCGCTCGGCCGATATGAGCAGGGTGTTCTCGTGCAAGTCGATGCCAATGTCTCCCTTGTCTAAGCCTGGCAAATCCGCCGTAAGCTGGTAAGCGTTTTCGGTTTCTTCGATGTCAACCGCAAAGCTCTTGCCCTGACCGGCTCCGTAGCCCGGCTGGAAAAACTCTTCCAGCAAGCTCGGTAGCAAACCGAAACGGCCAGTATTCGCGGTTGCGTCTTCATACGGGCTGCGCATTCCAGGCGCCCGGCGTCGCGAGTCATCCATGGCTACCTCCTCTGTAATGCGGCGATCTTGCCGCCAAGGGCGAAGGTAATTTCTGCCGGATGATTTTCAAGTCCTCGTCGATACCGGTCCAAATGGCCCTATTACGCTGGGCCATCCGGCACTTGTGGCGGCCAAATCCGCGGATGTATTGTTTGGCCATTGCTTCGCTAGCCTACCAAGCATCACGCCGATGCCTGCCGCGCTGAAGAAAAATATCGGTCTCAAGCTTGCAGGACGCCCTCGACGACGGGTCAACGCGGCCAAGCGCGTGGAGTGGATGTTGCGCGAAGTGCGTTGTATGGCGAAGCCGGGAGCGGAGCGGGAGACACTGGAGCGACTCTTCCAACAGGAGCTTGAGCGTCTGCGGGCGCTAGGAAAGAAGCCGGAAATGATCGCGGAGTTCCAAGCTGCCGCAGCAGTTCATATCGCGCTGTGCGGTGGAACTCTCTAGAAGAGAAGGGTCCTTGCGTCTACTGCAAGGCGCTGATTGACGCATCGGCAATTGAGCGGCACGACTCGTTGCAGGTATACCATGTGCGAGTAACTGCTGAGGGTGGCATCGACTACTATAGATGCCACACTTGCGGCTCTAGGCTTTCGCGCGAGCATAAGACAAACGGTGCCGGCAAGGGGTGGCGCCTGCTCTGACGTCGCTCTGAGTTAGCGATGTGGTTGTGCTTGGTGCTGCGCTGAAGCACAACCCGTCGTCTCGTTGGAGGCAGGCGTCCGCCACAATCCGGGCGGTGATCTGCCGGGACGAAGCTGACTCTCGTTATTCCAAGCGGGGGAGACTGGTCGTTCGAAGGTCATCCTCCGACGGCGTAGTTCCTGCCAAGGTGGGATCGAAATGCTCGGCCACCGCCTTGCCGCCAAGTCCGCCCGCGATCGCGCCGACGGCTGCACCTATGACCGTGCCTAACGGCCCCGCAGCGACCGTGCCAGCCGCCGCGCCCGCAGCGATACCACCTACCGCAGCCCCAAGTCCAACTCCAACGGGATGCGCACCAGCGGCTCCCGTAATCGGGTCCAGATTGGTCGCGACCTGTGTTGTGATGCCATCTTTGCTCTCCTTGTCCATGCCATTCTCCGGTGTTCCGCGGAACAGGTGAAGCGCCGGGTCGTTTATCCGAATCGGCGGACGAAGCCCACAAACTCGCGCTTCCTTGACCAGCACGCGAACTTCACAGAAATGATGGACTGCACCGCTAGGTGTGGTCTATGCGGTGACGTACATAGCGACGTGCCACCAAGAATCACGGGAGGGGCGTAGACCTTCTTGGCAGCGTGCGGCACCGCACCGACGCGTTGGCCATGTAAATGTAACTCTTACATGGCACGCTGCTCCGGAGGGCGGCGTATTAGAGAGAGTCTCGGTATGTCGATCGATACGGAAACCTTCGCCCGGTACGCGAGGGCTGAAAAGGATTTGTGCCAGAAAGCTGGTGCGGCAATGAGTAAGATCATTAAGGAAGTCGAGGAAAGCCATGGGCTCAAGATCGCTGAAATGCGAGTTACCGTGGACCATTCGCATCTCTCAAACAGCTGGCCCGTCGCGAACTATGTGATAGTGAGGGAGCACCAAGGGACCGCTTCCGACAGCGTGGGCAACATCGAGCAGTCGCTCGACAAGTGGCTTGTGCATAGTGCGCGGCTGCACCACAATCAGTCGTACTAACGACAGTCGCGAACGTAGATTCTAAGTTATCGAGCTTGCGCACATCCGCATTCGGGGCGCACCCACGGATTGCCATCTACCTACCAAAGGACTCCTCACTATGAGCAAGAAAGACGAATACTTCGACGCAATGGAATCGCAAATCAAGAAATGGGATGCTGAGGTCGACAAGCTGAGGGCTAAGAGGGACCAGATCAGCGCCGACGCGCGTGTCAAATACGACGAGCAGCTTAAGGCGATGCGCGCCAACCGAGACATCGCACACAAGAAACTGCAGGAAATGCGTACCGCAAGTGAATCGGCGTGGCAGAACATGGAGGCTGGAATGGAGTCTGCCTGGGCGTCGATGAAGAATGCCCTAGATAAAGCGTCCTCGCAGTTCAAGAAGTAACGGTAGTGCTAAGACTTGTCGCGCGCGCTACACGCGAGGAACCCCAATTCGGCCACATCGCTTGCGCGAGGCCGCCGGACCCTCGAACGATGGGCTACGCTGCGCGCGGTTGCTGCTATTGGCAACGCGAGCCGGGAGCTGACGATGAATGATACGGGTCGCGATGACGACGCGTCTCGTGCGCGCCGTCGGCTGGTTGTCAGGCCGCGCCCGGTACCATTGTGGACCAGGCCACGCAGAAACGCATAATGACAACCGGAAAAACTTGCCTCGACTGCCGAACCTTGATCGGCTCGTCGATCGCCAATGAGCCACATGTCTCGTTGAGGGCGTATTTCGTGAAAGAGCTTACCGAAGGTCGCATCGAATACTTCGAGTGCCAGGCCTGCGCGACAAAGCTCTCGCGCGAACACAAAAAACAGGATATCGACACGCGCTGGCGATTGTTCTTGTGATTTCATTTTGCGCACTGCCGCCAAGATGAAGCCTAATCAGCCCATTGTTGATCTCTTGAAAGACCTCGTCTCAGACTGCAACAAATCCTCAAGCGTTGGAAGCACTCCGCAATGGCGCAGATCAATAGGCTGCTTGGTTTACAAAACAGAATCTTAAGAAGTTGGATTTTTCGGGACTTGTTGTAACTGCGCAAGACTTCCCCCTCGGGTGACCTGTAAACATACGCAGCCATTTGCCTCTTGAACGATGGATTCCGCCCGCACTATTGATGAACAACTGTCGGCCCTCGCTTCGTACCTGGAGGCGCGGCGCGAGGCCATCCTGGGAGCATGGCGCAAGGCCATAGATCGCGATCCGGAAATGGCTACCGGCGCATCACTCCCACGCGCGCAGTTGGACGATCATATTCCGGCTCTACTGGACGCATTCGGGAGAAGGCTGCGCGTGCTGACGGTCAAGGAGACCGCCGCCTTCAAAGAAGCGGACAAAGGGGACGCTTCCGCGCACGGGCTGCAACGCTGGCAGCAAGGCTATGATTTGCGTGAAGTGACGCGGGAGTGGGGCCGATTGCAATTGTGCCTGGGTGATGAACTCGAGAGTTACGCATCGTCTCATGCCGGGGTCGACCCTGGCGTGATGTCCACCGCACGGCGCGTATGGGCGGAATTGTGCACTGAGGGGGCCAGTGAGAGCGTCGCGAAATACTTCCAGCTACAGCAGATCGAAGCAAAGGGGCATGTCCGTGACCTGGCTCTAGCGCTGCAGCAAGTGCGGGAACTGGAACGCAGCCGCGCGGAACTATGGCGACAGGCTGCGCATGACTTGCGGGGCAATGTAGGAGTTGTGATGAACGTGACCGCTGGCTTGGCCTTGCAAGGGGCGGAGGTACCTTCGCGCGACAAATTCCTTCGCATATTGCAAAAGAACGTCTCTTCATTATATTCCCTGCTCGAGGATGTGATGGACCTGGCGCGGCTGCAAGCGGGACATGAACATCGAGAGGTGAGGGCCTTCGATGCGGCGACGGTCCTGCGGGAGTTGTGCGAACGAATGCAACCTATGGCGGAAGAACGCGGCCTCTTCTTGAAGACAGTCGGCCCGGACACGCTACCGGTAGAAGGCGATGCCGTGAAAGCGCAGCGTATCGCTCAGAACTTGTTGCTCAATGCATTGAAATACACGTCTCGGGGCGGCGTTACGGTGAGTTGGGGAGACAGCCGCCAAAACGACGCCCATCGCTGGATGCTGTGCGTTACGGATACCGGTCCAGGTTTTCATGCTGGGCCTGGCGCCCCTATGGCGGCCGCGTTGGAAGAAGCCACTGAGGAGGCGCGCCAGGTCGATGAGACAGCGCGCACGGGTATCAAGGGAGCAGCGGATGACCCTTCTCCGCCGGACGCCACCACTGTGGACGCCCGTCCGGTCCATCAAGAGCGAGGCGAAGGCATCGGCCTATCCATCGTCAAGCGTCTGTGCGAGTTGCTCGACGCGAGCATCGAGATGGACTCTACGCCAGGCGAAGGCACTTCCCTCCGGATCGTCTTCCCGAGAAGTTACGATCCTATTGAACAAAGGTGATGGCGCCTGGCCCGGGTTAAGCATCGGGGATCGACCGCAATCGTCTACTTATCTGTGACGCACAAGCACGGCCGGTTCCGTAGCTGGTTCTGGACGTCGGTTAGCGCCGAGCGCTCCTGTTAGTCGGGCACGCTCTACTTCCCCAACGAACCTGCGGCGCGGCACCTTGTGACGAACAATGGAGCATTCCCAGCCCACGCGCGCCGTCTATTGCCCACCCAATGGTCGGCAGCAAGAGTTATGCCGCGTCCACTTGTGGTGCGTGCGCGGCTGCGCCACAACCCGTCGCACTAGCGCCGGACGTCTCGCGCCTTCACAATGGCCGCAGGGCCGAGAACATCATGGGGAGACAATACCAATGGTTATTACGCGCTTGACCAGTCGGACAGGGTGGGCAGATATGATCGCGCTCGCACCGCGTCTCGAACTCGAACAGGCCAGCCTACGCCTTGGTATCGGTACTGCCGTTCTCGTTGCCCTCATGTGGCGACTGCTCAGTCTGTCCAATCCCAGTGCAGATTTGTCCCATATGGTTTGGTTCCTTGAGGGATTTGTTGCCATTGCCTTGACGATCATTTTGTGGACGCTGTTCCATCCGCACGAGTCGCCGCTGCGCCTGATTCTCGGCATCGTCGCGGACAATGCCGCTGTCACCTACTTCATGCTTCTCATAGGAGAAAGTGGAGCACTCGTCGTCGGCATTTATATGTTCGTGGCTATTGGCAACGGTTATCGCTATGGCACCCTTTACTTGCGCATATCCCACGGTCTCGCGCTCGTTGGGTTTTCTCTCGTTCTTTACTTTTCGGACTTTTGGTCGCAACACGTTTTGATCGGCGTAGGGATGCTTATCGCCCTCATATTCTTACCTCTTTATGTCGGGGTGTTGGCCGAGCGTCTTAAGGGGGAATGGCTTAGGGCTGACGAGGAACTCAAGGAGTGCCGCGAGGCGCTCAAGGAGTGCCGCGACCGGGGTCTGGGCGGGTCTTGAGTGCGCGGCGTGTCCGACAAACTCGTACCGCCGGTTCAGATTACGCACGCGCGCGGCCCTGCGCCTAGGACGGGTTGCTACGTCTGCCGGTTTCACGGTGGCGAACTGTCCAACGGTCACATTGCCTGCGCAAGGACGCCAGACCCTCGGACGATGGGATATGCAGCTCGCGGCTGTTGCTACTGGCAGCGCGAGCCTGGAGCGGACGATGAATAGACTGCAAGGGGGGTCGTTGACGCTTTATATCCCGTCGTTTAGGTTCCCCATTTCTAGTTAGGGCGGATGCTCATCCACCTCACGCTGTCGTCTTCGTTGGCCTTTGTCATAGCCACCGTTGTTGCTTCGAATGCGCAGGCGTTGTGCTTAGACCGTCGCGATTTGGACAGATACCATCGCCCAAGTCTCGAACAGGAGATCAAGACTGCCGATGCTATTGTTGTTGGCACGGTGCTCCACGTTCAAAGACTAAACGAAGACAAGACCGATCCTGAAGGCTGGACGTCATTCATCTACACCGTGAGAGTGAAGAAAACCCTTCGCGGCAATACGCCACCTGACATCGCACTGAGCGCATCGAACGACTCCGGCGGATATCGAATGTCGGTCGGTGAAACGCACTTGTTGTTCCTCGCGCGACGAGGTACTTATTTTGCCGTTGATCCCTGCGGCAACTCGCGAGACTTGCACAAAGACCAGACCATCGTTCATCGGGTGACGTCAGTTCTCCAGGGTAAAAGAGATGCGCCCTAACCGCTCGGTCAACGCGGACGTCCACCGGCGGCGCTTCGCGCCTTGGTGGTCGCCGGTTACCTTGGTTCGTTAGGCTGCAGTAGGATCGAGATGCGCCTCTGGACCCTTCATCCTAAGTACCTTGATGCACTGGGCCTAGTTGCTCTTTGGCGCGAAGCCCTGCTCGCTAGGGAGGTTCTTCGCGGGCGCACGATTGGCTATCGGCAGCACCCTCAGCTTAGCCGGTTTAGGTCGTGCACATCAGCCCGCTCCGCTATCAATTGTTACCTCGCCGCCGTTCACGCTGACGCGCAGACGCGCGGCTACAGCTTTGACCGGTCCAAACTAAGTCGTGTCGCGTTGAGCCAAAGAATCATCGCAACGGACGGGCAGCTGCGATACGAATGGTCCTGGCTTCTTGCCAAGTTGCGGCGGCGCAGCCCAATCGTTTATCGACAGAATCTTGAAATTGTTCTGCCCGCAGCGCACCCTCTGTTCCAAGTTGTCTCGGGTCCAGTTGCTGAGTGGGAGCACGTTCAATGACAGCCCGCAGCCTAACCAGTCGTTCAACCCGGACGAGCCTTCGGCACGCCGGTTAACTTTGGTCGTTAGGGCGCGTGATCACGTTGTCGGAAAACGCTATCGAAGCAGTCCAAGCGCTGCGCGCCTCGATTCCTGGCAGAGAGTGGTATCTGCGCGTTGGTGGGATCGGGGTGACGTGGAAGAGGTTCGGTCAGCCGAAGGAGGAGCAGCGTTTCTTAGTGGTATTCCGCGTGGCTGGTCCGTCGAACCTTGTGCATATCATCCATTCCTAGAGCAGCGTCTCTCGTTCTCAGTTGTCGCTGCGGTAAAAGTCTGCGTCGAATTGGCGGCTTTGTTGAACAAAACGAGTCGAGCATTCGGTTGACACCGCTAGACCGCTCGCGCCTCAGCTAGCTCTTAGTTTGGAAAAAGCGCACCATAGGTGCCCGATTTGGAAGTGCTGATCCGCACCGCTCCGAATTGAACTCTGGGGGAGATCAAGATGATGCATTGGATTTGGACCATTGTTATTGGTTTCTTGGCTGGGCTGATCGCCAAATGGATTACACCAGGCACGGGGCCCTCGGGGTTTTGGCTGACTGCAATCCTAGGCATTGCGGGCGCGCTCGCCGCGACGTACATAGGACAGCTCATGGGCTTGTATCCCGAGGGCCATCCAGCCGGCTTCATCGCATCGGTGCTCGGCGCGGTGGTCCTGCTCGTGATCTACCATTTGATCGCGAGAAGGTCGCAGTAACCCGACAACTATCAGGAGAATTTTATGGGATTGATGGATATGCTCACGCAAGCAGTAAGCGGAGGCGGTGGGACGCAGCAATTCAACCAGATCGCGCAGAATGCGCCGACCGATGTGCTGGCCAAGGGGCTGTCAGAAGCGTTTGCGTCTGACCAGACACCCGCAATCGGCAATATGGTCGGGCAGTTGTTCGGCCAATCGAATAGCTCGCAGCAGGCCGGTGTGCTCAACCAGCTCATCGGCGCTCTCGGTCCAGGCGTCATGGGCGGGCTCGCCGGAGGAGTGCTCGGCCGGGTGATGTCGCCCGGGCAGACGCAGATCACGCCCGAGCAGGCCTCGCAGCTATCGCCGCAGCAAGTACAGGACGTTGTGAATCACGCGAACGAAGTGCATCCAGGGGTCGCCGACCAGTTAGGTCAGTTCTATGCGCAGCACCGAGGACTTATCAATACGCTCGGCGGCATCGCCGCAAGCGTGGCCATGATGAAAATGAAAGATCACTTGTCAGGGCAGTCGTAGGATTGGTCGATCTTGGACAGGGAGACGGTCGCGACAGCCTCAAGTCCCCTCGTTAGAGTCTCAGCCTAGCTCGATGTAACTAACTAAAGAAGGAGGTCCCAATGAAACGCTTCGTCATCACACTACTGGCTGCATTACTAGCGCTGGCGGCGCCGTTATACGCCGCTGACAAGGACACCAAAGCCGCCGGCAAGTCCGCCGCAACAACTGCCCAGGCCGAGGGCAAGATCGACATCAATCACGCCAAGGCCGATGAATTGATGAAACTGGACGGCATCGGGGAAGCGCGGGCCAAATCCATCATCAAGGGTCGCCCCTACAAGGGCAAGGACGAGCTGGTCGACAAGAACATCATCCCCCAGGCGGTCTACGATAAGATCAAAGACCAGATTATTGCCAAACAGAAGTGACCCATTCAGGAGAGTTGCTCGGGCGCCGCAAGTGACTCAGCCAACGTTTTGTTGCAGCGAGTCGTCTCCGTGGACACCGGACCGGGCGCTGCTCGTCGTCCGCTAGCAGCTTGGGCCAGACGGTGAATTGTTATGCGTTGTTCGCAATGACGCTAAAGGTGCAGATCATCGTCGGATAGGTTCACAACCGACCCACCGTATTGTGGATCAGTAAAGACTATCGCCGACTGCGCGGCCATCCTTGTCTGAACGCGGCTTCCGTTTCGCCCTCCGCCCGGTCGAGCGTCGAGCCGTCGAGCCAGCTTGCGCCAGTGATTCCCAGGTTGGGGCAAACGAAAGTAACAACCAACTTGGGGGTCAGAGCTGCGCCGGGTTGTTGCGCCTCCAGCTGAGTTGTCGAGTGCGATCTATGCAAATCTCAGGCGCTACGGATTGCCTAAACACATCCGGTTCAAAGCCAGCATAGCGGATTCGATACCGAGACACGCCCCCTGCGTGGTATCGTCTTCGCCCGACCAAATGACGACGTTCCCAGGTTCCGCTAGGGTGCCATCCGGCCAACGCCCGCCGCTGGATACGGTAGCGGCGAAGTCGAGCGCGATAGTTGTCTTACCGGTCCCCGGTTGCCCGCGAACTCGCGTAGACAACGCAATACCCGCATGCATTCGGGAGAGGAAAAGAAAACGGCCCCGCGAAGGGGCCGTCATTCTTTAGTTTGGTGGAGGCGGCGGGAATCGAACCCGCGTCCGAAAACGCTACACAGTCGGGACTACATGCTTAGCCACATCATTGTGCTCTCGCCCCGGCGCCACTGAAGGGCAGGCAACGCCGGGACCAGTCACCTAGATTTAGCGTGTCGCCCAAGTGACCCGGACGCACGCGATCGCTCGAAATGTCCTCGCTGTGACAGTTACATCACCCGGGCTGAGCGCCGCCCGGTGCGAGGTCCGGCGGGATTAAGCCGCCAGAGCGTAGTTTTCGTCGTTCGCAGTTAAGTTTGCGATTGCAGAGGATTCACAAGGTTCTGCACCTTGGCATGCCCCGCGCTGCTTCACAGTCCCCGTCGAAACCAGGTCGCCCCCGGTAACCGGTGCTGCGGCGAGCTCGTTATCCGAAGCTGCTCGCGCTGGCGCAGCTATGATACCACCGCGAGCGGCAGGTTCCGCGCGCGGCCGCTGCGTACTCAGCTACATGGGGCCGTCTGGCTCAGATACAACCGTCCTCACACGTTGTCGCGCCGACTTGAACAGGCACGAGCGGCTATTTCCGGCGATCTGGGGCGACCTGTCGATCGGGTACAATGCGTCGATCGAAAAACCGCTCCAAACAGCCCATGGCGTTGGTTCCAATCATCCTCTCAGGCGGCGCCGGAACGCGCCTTTGGCCGTTGTCGCGGGAGACCGCGCCGAAACCCTTCCTTACCTTGCCTGATGGCGAAACGCTGCTCAGCAAGACCGCCGCGCGCGCGGTAGCGCTCCCCGATATCGCGGGACTCCTGGTCATCACCAACCGCGATTACTATTTTCAGACCAAGGATCAGTTTTCGGCCGCAGTCGAGAAGGCGCCGGCGCGCGTCGCTTATTTGCTCGAGCCTTTCGGGCGCAATACCGGGCCGGCGATCGCCCTGGGCGCGCTCTACGCGGAGTCGCGCTATGGTGCCGACGCGATCCTGCTTGCGCTGCCGTCCGATCATCTGATCCGCGACGGCGGCGCATTCAACGCCGCGGTCGATCGCGCGAAGGGTCTTGCCGAGAAAGGCTGGATCGTGACCTTCGGCATCGGGCCGACCCATCCGGAGACCGGATACGGCTACATCGAATGCGGCGAGGCGCTCGACTCGGAAGACGCATTCCGCGCTGCGCGCTTTGTCGAAAAACCGCCGCTCGCCGATGCGGTGGGATTCCTCACCGCCGGCAGTTACGTCTGGAATTCGGGCATGTTCTGTTTCACGTCGGCGACGATACTTGCGGCATTCCGCGAGCACGCGCCGGCGATGTACGAGGCGGTGCGCAGCGTCTGGCAGGGGCTTCGCGCCGGCGCCGATGCTTCGATGCTGGAAATCGATGCCGCGCTGTTCGCCGCCGTGCCGGACGTTTCGATCGACTACGCGGTGATGGAAAAGGCTGATCGTGTCGCCGTCATCCGCGGCGGTTTCGACTGGAGCGACGTCGGTTCGTGGCAGGCGGTTTCGGCACTGACCGAGCCGGACGCCGCCGGCAATCGTGGGCAGGGCGAGCGCGTGGCCATCGGCACGCGGGACACGTTCGTGCACGCCGGCGACCGTGTCGTTGCTACCGTGGGTGTCGACAATCTGGTCATCGTCGACACGCCGGACGCACTGCTGGTCGCGCATCGCGATCACTTGCAGCGGGTGCGCGAAGTCGTCGGTGAGCTGAAGGCTCGCGGCCACGACACCTACAAGCTGCACAAGACCGTCGCCAGGCCTTGGGGCGCCTATACGGTGCTGCAGGAAGGGCCGGGCTTCAAGATCAAGCGCATCGAAGTCAGACCGGGCGGTGCACTGTCGCTGCAGCTCCACCATCGGCGTGGCGAGCATTGGGTCGTCGTCAGCGGCGAAGCGCGTGTCACCAATGGCGACCGCGTTTACCCGCTTCGAGTCAACGAGTCGACCTTTATTCCGATCGAAACAAGGCACCGGCTCGAAAATCCCGGCGACGCGGTGCTGGTTATGATCGAAGTGCAGTGCGGAGATTACCTGGGCGAAGACGACATCGTGCGCTTCGACGACAAGTACGGCCGCGTCGCACATTGAGCCGGGTCCGGGCCATGAAGACCGGCGAGACAGGCGAGCCCTGGTCGATTCCCGAAACGGGCATCCTGTGCGAGGGGCGATGCATCCGCGTCGGCTGGCCGGAAGAATCCGAGCTCGACGCGATCACCGCGCTGCGCAACCGGCCGGAGATCTCCCGCCAGTTCTTCGATTCGCGTCCGCTTGATCCCGTCCGCAACAGGCAATGGTTGCAACACGGCATCAACCGGCCGTATGAGGCGGTCCTCTCCATTCGTATGAAGTGCGATGACGCCTTGGTTGGCAGCATCGGCTGGAGCAAAGGAGACGCTGCAGCAGGTGTGCTGGAGCTCGGGCGGGTGATGGTCGACGCCGGGAAGCTGGTCGCATATCGCTCGCTGTTGCCACCCGACTATGCCGGCGTCGCGGTAGACGCCGGCGTGGCGCTGACCGATTTCCTGTTCGCGGCGTTGCCGCTTCGGGTGATACACATGACGGTCATCACAAGCAACCGCTTATCGGTACGCGCCGCAACAACCGGCGGCGGCAAGGTCATCGCTTCGGGCGTGCAGATGCGCGCCGACGGCGTCGAAGTCCCGGTCACACATATTGATTTCGACCGCGGCGCCTGGCTGCGTCGCGCGGTGCAGCGCAAGCGGGAGCCCGAGTTGCAGCCCCGATGACTACTGATCGAAGAGACCCCGCCGCACCAATCCCGCTGTTCCAGTGCAGCGTGCCCGCCGGCGCGCGCGAGCGATTGCTCGCGACCCTCGATTCGGGATGGCTGGGCTATGGACCGCAATGCCGCTTGCTCGAGGAGCGTTTCACCGCCGGCCGCGGCGGCTGGGCGCTGGCGACGTCGTCGTGCACGAGTGCGCTCTACCTTGCCGGCCGCCTCGTGCGCGCGCTGGCCGGTGAGTCGCAGCCCGAGATCATCATTCCATCGATCAGCTTTGTCGCGTCGGGCATGGCGTTTCTTCAGGCGGGCGTACGGCCGGTAATCGCCGACGTCGGCGCCGATGGTCTGCTGCTCGGCGAGGACGGCGTTCGACGCGCGTTGACGCCACGCACCCGGGCAATGCTGGCGGTTCATTTGTACGGGCAGCGTTGCGACGAGCTTCCGGCGCTGCGCGCCCTGGCCGACGAGCATGGCTTGCTGCTGATCGAAGACTGCGCGCACCGCATCGATCTGCTCGACGGAACCGGGCCATTGGGCGACCTTCTCTGTTACAGCTTCAACGCCGTCAAGGAACTACCTGGTGGCGAAGGCGGCCTGCTGTGGGGCCGAGATCGGCGTCATGAAGCATGGGTGCGGCCGGTGTCGAATCTCGGGCTCGCCGTCGACACGATGCAGCGGACTGCGGACCTGCGGCATGCCGATTACGAGTTTGCGGCCGAATCCGGGCTGAAGTTGCGCAGCAACGACGTCGCGGCGGCGCTGGTCAACGCGGCGATCGAGACGCTGCCCGAAAGCCGCGCGCAGCGCCGCGAACAATTTCAGCGCTACGATAGTCTGCTCGCGGCGATCGGCGCCGAGGTGCGACCGATCGAACGTCGCGACGACGACAGCTGCCTGATGTATGTCATCCGGGTTGCGCCGGAAATGCGCGATCCGGTGCGTGCCGCGATGGCGGGCGCCGGCGTCGCCACCAGCGTGCATTATCCTTCGCTCGCCAGGCATCCGCTGTTCGGCAACGAGCAGCATGATGGCTGCTGCGGCGACGAGGACAAGTGCATCATCACGCTGCCGACGTTTGCCCGGCTGACCCCCGACGATCAGCGGCGCGTCGTCGATGCCTTGGCTTACGCGCTGGATGGCGTGCGGGATCGGACGCCTTCGGCGAGCGCCGGCCCGCGTCAGATGACGCTGGGGTGAGCCGGCTCCCAGACGCGTCGCTGGCGGCGCCGGCGTTGGTGCTGTCTGCCAACGACTCGCTGACCGGGGCGGTCCCGCACCTGCAGGCGGCAGCGGGCGCAGCGCATGGCGCCGTGCTGCGCAGCAACGTTCCTTTCGGTCCGGACGCCGGCCCGTGCATCACCCTGGTCGGATCGGCCGCAGCCGAAACCGCACTTCTTTCCAGGCGCGGAGAGTTCAGCAGCGAACAGGGCTGGCGCCACGTGCTCGGTGTCGGTTGCGGACTGGCGGTCCTCAACACCGACGATCCACTCCATGCCCAGCAACGCCGGACCTGGTCGCCCGCTTTCGCGGGCGCGATACTGCGCTCCTACGAGCCGGCGATGGCACGGATCGTCGAGGACTGCATACTCGCGTGGCGGGACGGGGACGAGCTCGACCTCTACCCTCCGATGCGCGCGTTCGCGTTCCGCGCCGTGGCCGCGACGATAGGCGGCTTGCCCGAAGCAGCGATCGGACCGGCGTATCACGCCATCTGCACGATACTCGATGGCCAGGATTATTCGCGCGAATCAAGGGACGCCTATTTCGAGCGCGCTGCTGCCGCACGCGCGATCCTCGCCGACACTCTGCGCACCGCCATCCGCGAACGACGACGTCGCAGGCCTGCTGCGCCGGCGTCACTGCTCGACGTTCTGCTCGCAGAGCCCGGGCTCGCAGGCAACGATGCGGAGATCCAGTCGCACCTGACGATCCTGCTCATCGCCGGCCATGAGACCGGCGCCTCGCTTTACTCGCGCGCCCTTTACGTCCTTGCGCAGATGCCGCGGCTCGCCGCGACACTCGCCGCGGAGCTCGATGGCGCGTCATCGACGCGGGCACAGCCGCTTGGCGCCGACGATCTCGATCGATTGCCGCAGCTCGATCGCTTCATGCTCGAGGTCGGGCGACTATATCCTCCGCTCGTCAACCTTCCGCGCGTCGCGGCGTCGCCGATTGAATTCTCGGGTTACTGCATCAGTCCCGGAACACGGATCGCCGTTGCGGTCGCGGCGACCCACCTGCTACCCGATAACTACCCTGATCCGTTGCGCTTCGATATCGATCGCTACAAATGCGGCGACAGCGCGAGCCGCACTCGGCCTTTTGTGCTGCTCACCTTCGCCGGCGGTGCCCGCATGTGCCTGGGCATCCGCTTTGCACAAATGGAGTTCAAGGCGATCGTCGCGCGTGTCCTGCAAACGATGTCGCTCTCTGCCGTCGGTGGCGACGTCGCACACGCAGGATTCTGGAACGCGCGTCCCGCAGGACCGATGCGCGCGCTTCTACGTGCGCGCTAGCGCCGTCCGGAACGCCACGGGCGACAACGCGCGCGTCAGGCCGTTCAGCCAGCGCTGGCCTGCGCGAGGGCATTTCTCACCGTCGCGACCAGGTCGCGCCGTGAAAACGCCTGGAATCCCCGCTCGGCGAGCTCGAGCCGCCGTTTATCGTCGGCGAGCAATGTCCGACACATTGCCGCTAGTTCCGCATTCGTTCCGGCGAGAACGCCGTCGCGCAGGTCCGGATCAAGGCGCGCTCCGCCCCCCAGCTCGGTGACCAACGCGCGCCGATTGGCCAGCGCGTAGGCGACTCGCGCCATTTCGAGCGCGGAGTCGTCGGCCGCGTGCACATTGAGCAGGATCTTGGCGCGCGCGACCAGCGCGTCGCGGTCTGCCAGATAGACGCCGTCGGCGACGTGCAGGCTGATTCCCGCACGCATGATCGAGTCGAGGATGACCATGCGGCGCGGGTTGACCTTGCCGAAGAACAATACGTCGATGTCGGTCGACGTCTCCGCGGCGACCGTCGAGCTCTCGGGCAGGTATCCCGGCTGGACGTAGTGGACGCGGCTGCCCAGCCCCAGCGCGCGCCAGGCCTCGACGTTGCCCGAGTCCGGTTCCCAGGTCGCGAAGCGCGAGACGAATGGAGTCAGCGCTTCCACCAGCGCACCGTCCGCACGCAGCTGTTCGGTGTTGTAAACGATGGTGTCGGACGGCAGATCCGCGGCGATTTCGCCTGCGAGGTGATGTGCGCCGAAGATCACGTTGGTCGCGTCGCGCAGGAATTCGTTGCCGGCCAGTCGCACGTCGTACCCCAGCCGTCGAAGCGCAAAGTACATCGACTTTGCCACGCCGAGAAACGGCGCGTAGTTGACATAGTCGTCGGGCTGGACGACGAGAACGTTGAATCGTCGCATCACCGCATTATCGCCGACCGGGCGCATCAGCGTCCGGAGCGGCGCCATGCGACCCTCGTATAATTGACCTTTTTTCCCGGATCAGCTGCATTGTCGATTCCGTTGTCCCCGTCGCTGGCGTCCAGCCCGCCGCCGTTCGTTCCGCTTCCCCGCCTTCTGCCCGCCGCGCCGCCTCCCGGGCGGAAGGCCGTCGCGCAGCCATTCGCCGGTTCGGCCGACGCGCTGGCCCTTGCGCAGGCTGCCACCGACGCCGCACAGCGCCGCCAGCTGTTGGCCGTCGTCTGCGCCGACGCGCTGGCAGCACAACGGCTGGCCGTCGAAATGCCATGGTTCGCGCCGGCACTCAAGGTCGCCGTGCTGCCTGACTGGGAAACGCTGCCTTACGATCATTTTTCTCCGCATCAGGATCTGGTGTCGGAGCGCCTCGCGACGCTCTACCGTATGTCGCGCGGCGATTGTGATGTGGTGATTGTCGCCGCGACGACAGCGCTGTACCGATTCGCGCCGCCGTCGTATCTCGCGGCGTTCACGTTTTTCATCGAGCAAGGCGAGACGCTCGATGTCGATCGCCTGCGCTCGCAGCTCGCGCTGGCCGGCTATCAGCATGTCACGCAAGTGGTTTCTCCCGGTGAATTCGGCATACGCGGCGGCTTGATCGATCTGTTTCCGATGGGCAGCCCCCTCCCCTACCGCATCGACCTGTTCGACAACCAGATCGAATCGATCCGCACTTTCGATGTGGACACCCAGCGCACCGTCTATCCGGTGCCGCAGGTACGGCTGCTTCCGGCGCGCGAGTTTCCGCAGGATGACGCCGGCCGCACGCGCTTTCGCGGGCGGTTTCGCGAGGTATTCGAAGGCGATCCGTCGAAGTCACCGCTGTACAAGGATGTGTCGAACGGCATCATGCCGGCCGGTATCGAGTATTACCTGCCGCTGTTTTTCGATTCGACCGCGACGCTGACCGAGTATCTGCCGCCCGAGGCTATCGTCTGCCTGCATGGCGACATACCCGCGGCGATCCGGCGTTTCTGGGAGGACACCGACGCGCGCTACCGGCTGCTGCGAGGCGATCGTGCGCGGCCGTTGCTCGCGCCGAGCGAGCTGTTCGTGCCGGAGGACGAGTTCCATCGCATGCTCAAGCCGTTCGCCCGCATCGAGCTCGCCTCGGACGGAGTGTCGGGGTCCGGCGAATACGCCGCATCCGCCGAGAACGCGACCGAGCCGCCGGTCGTGGAAACCGATGCGGACGCCGCAGCGCCGGCGGCCGGGACCGTCGCCGCGCGCGCCAAGGGATCGCGCCGCGGACACGCCACGCATTCCCTTCCCGCCGTCCAGGTCGATCGCCGTGCCGACGATCCGCTGCGCGCGCTCAAACGCCATGTCACCTCCACCCCCGAGCGCGTATTGATCGCAGCGGAGAGCCTCGGCCGCCGCGAAACCATGCAGCAGTATTTCGCGGAGTACGGTTTCAAGCCGGCGGTGGTCGCCGACTGGGCCGAGTTCATCGCCGGCGACGCGAGCCCGGCGCTGGTCGCGAGTCCTCTGCACGCCGGTTTCGTCTGGCCCGGCGCGAACATGACGCTGATCACCGAGGCCGAGCTTTATGCGGGTGTCGTGCGCAGACCGGGCAAGCGGGATGCGCGGCGCAGCAACGTCGATGCGATGCTGCGCGATCTGTCGGAAGTGCGCATCGGCGATCCGGTCGTGCACGAGCAACACGGCATCGGCCGCTACCTGGGGCTCACGACACTCGACCTCGGCGATGGACCGAACGAATTCCTGCACCTGCTGTACGCGAACGACGCCAAGCTTTATGTGCCGGTATCCAGCCTGCATCTGATCAGCCGCTACAGCGGAGCGTCGCCCGATGCGGCGCCGCTGCACGAGCTCGGCAGCGGACAGTGGGACAAGGCGAAGAAAAAGGCGGCGCAGCGCGCACACGACACTGCGGCCGAGCTGCTGAACCTCTATGCGCAGCGCGCCGCCAGGCAGGGACACGCGTTCAAGTACGACCTGCACGAATACGAGGCATTCGCCGCGGGCTTTGGTTTCGAGGAGACACCCGACCAAGCGGCGGCGATCGAGGCGGTGATCCGCGACCTCACGTCCGGCAAGCCGATGGACCGGCTGGTCTGCGGGGACGTCGGGTTCGGCAAGACCGAAGTGGCGCTGCGCGCGGCATTCGTCGCGGTCGCGGATGGCAAGCAGGTCGCGGTGCTCGTGCCGACGACGCTGCTGGTCGAGCAGCACTTCCAGACCTTCTCCGACCGTTTCGGCGACTTGCCGGTGAAGCTCGCCGAATTGTCGCGCTTCCGCTCGGCTGCCGAGATGAAGACGGTACTCGAGGGCCTTGCCAGTGGACGCATCGATCTGGTCATCGGCACGCACAAGCTGATCCAGCGCGACGTGAAATTCAAGCGCCTCGGCCTTGTGGTGATCGACGAGGAGCACCGCTTTGGCGTCAGACAGAAAGAACAGCTGAAGCGCCTGCGCGCCGAGGTCGACGTGCTGACGCTGACGGCGACGCCGATTCCGCGGACGCTGGCGATGTCGCTGGAAGGGCTGCGCGACTTTTCGGTGATCGCGACCGCGCCAGAGCGGCGCTTGTCGATCAAGACCTTCGTGTCGCAATACTCGCCGGGGATCGTGCGCGAAGCCTGCCTGCGCGAGCTCAAGCGCGGCGGACAGATCTATTTCCTGCACAACGACATCGACACGATCGCGACGATGGGGCAGAAGCTCGAGGCATTGATGCCCGAGGCGCGCATCGCGATCGCGCACGGCCAGATGCCGGAGCGCGATCTCGAGCGGGTGATGCGCGACTTTTATCAGCAGCGGTCCAACCTCCTGCTTTGCTCGACGATTATCGAGACCGGCATCGACGTGCCGACCGCCAACACGATCATCATCCATCGCGCCGATAAGTTCGGCCTGGCGCAGCTCCATCAGCTGCGCGGCCGGGTCGGGCGCTCGCACCACCAGGCGTACGCCTATCTGCTGACGCCGCGCGAGGAGGCGCTGTCGGTGCAGGCGAAGAAGCGGCTCGAGGCGATCCAGCTGATGGAGGACCTGGGTTCCGGCTTCTATCTGGCGATGCACGACCTTGAAATCCGCGGCGCCGGAGAGGTGCTCGGCGACGAGCAGTCCGGAGAGATGCAGCAGATCGGTTTTCAGCTCTACACCGAGATGCTCAAGGCAGCGGTCGATTCGCTGCGCTCGGGACGCGAGCCGAACCTCAACGACCCGATGGGGGTCACCACCGAGATCAACCTGCATGTTCCGGCGCTGTTGCCGGAGACCTACTGCAGCGACGTGCACGAGCGACTGGTGCTCTACAAGCGGCTGGCAAACTGCGACACCGCGGCCGAGCTCACTTCGATGCAGGAGGAGCTGATCGACCGGTTCGGCCTTCCGCCCGAGCAGGCGCAGGCGCTGCTCTATTGTCATCGACTGCGTCTGCTGGCCAAGCCACTGGGCGTGGTCAAGGTGGACGCCGGTCCCGATCGTTCGCAGGTCCTTTTCGGCCCGCGGCCGCCGTTCGATGCCGGCCAGCTGATCGCGCTGATCCAGCAGGACGGCCGCTACCGCTTCGCCGGCCAGGATCGCGTGCGGATCGAGCGCGCCGCGCCGACGGTCGAGGATCGGGTCGGACTGATCGAGGAGTTTCTCGGCAGACTGCGATGAGTCGCGGCCGCCGCTCGCAGGGTGGTCAGTAGATCTTGCCGAAATCCCCGTGCCGCCCGAGCCCGTCCTTGAATCGCGAGGCGCCAGCAACGCCGTCTTTGACCAACGCTTCGCGCCCGTTGTACCACTCCTGGATCAGCGCAGCGCGAATGGTCAGGCCGTGGCTCTTGATCGCGGAGCGCCGGTCGGCGCGGACGCATACCGGTGGGAAGGCCGCGATTTCCCGGGCCAGCGCTTCGGCCTTGGCACGCACTTCGCCGTTAGGCACCAGGTATTCGCAAAGGCCGATACGCATACATTCGTCGGCGGGGACCTTTCGGCCGGTGAGAATGATCTCGAGCGCCCTGCCCTGGCCGACGATGCGCGGAAGCCGCACCGTACCGCCGTCGATCAGGGGCACACCCCAGCGCCTGCAGTAGACGCCGAAATACGCGTCCTCCTGCATCACGCGAAAATCGCACCAGAGGGCGAGTTCCATTCCTCCTGCGACGGCAGGCCCCGCGATCGCCGCAATGACGGGCTTGTCCAGCTCCAGCCGCGAAGGCCCTAGCGGACCGCGCGGGATCTCACCGCCATTGCCGTGAGGTCCGGCTGGCGGAATATCGAGCTCGCCCAGCGGATAATTCTGGTTGAGCGTGCTGACGTATTTCAAATCCCAGCCCGCGCAGAAGGCGCCGCCTTCGCCATAGAACACGGCGACGCGCGCCGTCGCGTCGGCATCGAAATCCAAAAAAGCGCGAGTCAGCGCGTCGGCGCTCGCGGGGTCCATCGCGTTGCGCGCTTCCGGACGGTTGTGGATCACCGTCCAAACGGCCCCGTTCTTTTCGATGCTCACGGCCATGTTCGTTCTCCCTCGCGTTGGGGCTGTGAAGTGCTTTTTCGGGCGGCCGCGACGGTCACGTCAGCCGCGAAACTGCGCGGCGATGCTCTTGATTCCGCCCAGCAGCATTTCGACCGCGACCGCGGTAAGCACGAGCCCCATCAGGCGCTCGAAGGCGCGCATCCCGCGCTCGCCCAGCAGGCGCTGCAGCCGGCCGGCGGCGAGCAGCACCAGCGTCGTCGCCGCCATCGCGATCGTCAGCGCGAGCAGCCACACGTCGATGTGCTCGGGCTCGCGCGAGGCCATCAGCATGACCGTCGCCAGCGCCGAGGGTCCGGCGATCGCCGGAATCGCCAGCGGCACGAGCAGCGGCTCGCTGCCGCTGGTGTCGCCGAAGACGCCCTCGGGGTGCGAGAACACCATCCTCAAGGCGATCAGGAACAAAATGACGCCGCCGGCGATCGAAAGCGATGTTTCGGAGACATGCATCAACATCAGGAACGCGCGGCCGCCGAACAGGAATGCGAGGAGCACCGCGTACGCGATTACGCATTCGCGCAATACGATCCACCGGCGCCGCGCCGGAGGCGTCGCCTGCAGCGCGCTGACGACCAAAGGCACGTTGCCGAAAGGGTCGATCACCAGAATCAGCAGGATCGCTGCGGACAGAAGCTCGGATAGCATCTCGGCATGCTTGGCTTGGGAAAGAGGCCGCAGTATATCGTCCGGCCGGCGTTGTTTAACGCCAGGGCCGGCACCCATCCCGGGGGGGTCCTTGGAGTTCAGCGCGATCGGCCTGAATTCGTCGCCGCCGGCGGCGGTTGGTCGCCTCCGGGCGCCGCGCGTCGAAAGTCGCACCCGGAGCCGGCCCCGCCTGCGACAATTGCGGTGCACGGCGATTGGTCGTCAAAGCGCAGTCCCTGTTGCCACAGCAACGACAACGGACGGCCCAGCATGGAATTCCTTTAGGGTGGAAAAGATGAAACGACTTCTGTTGATCTCCCTTTGCTTCGGCGTTCTCGCTGTCGGCGCGCACGCGGCCGAGCCGCCGGGCGCGCAAACGCTGGCCCGTCCGACCGATGCATCCGCGCCGTTGCGTTCCGGCATCGACATGGGCCAGATCGAACCCAAAGTTCGGCCGCAGGACGATTTGTCGGGATACGTCAACGGCAAATGGTTCGCCACCACCGAGATTCCCCCGGACAAGCCCGCGTACAGTGCAGGCAGCAAGATCTACGACGACACCCAGGTGCAATTGCGCGGCATCGTCGAGAAGGAAAGCGCGCAGGCGCATCCGAAGCCGGGCGCACCGCAGCGCATCGGCGATCTGTATCGCAGCTTTATGGACGAGGCCCGGCTCGAAACGCTGGGGACCAAGCCGCTTGCCGCCGAATTCGCCCGGATCGACGCGATCAAGAGCAAGCGAGACGTCGCCGCTACTATCGGGCATCTGGCCCGGATCGGCGTCAATGCGCCATTTGCCGCGCAGGTGCACCAGGACAACAAGGACTCGACCCGCTACATCGTCGATCTCGGACAGGCCGGCCTCGGCCTGCCGGACCGCGACTACTATCTGCTGGATGACGACGCCAAGCTAAGCGCGGCCCGCGCCAAGTACCGCACGCACGTCGACCAGATGATGACAATGGCCGGCGATTCCGATGCGACGCGGGACGCCTCGGCGATTGTCGCGCTCGAAACTGAACTGGCCAAAGTGCAATGGACGAAGGTCGAGCTGCGGGACCCAATCAAGGCCTACAACAAGGTGGGGCTCGACAAGCTCGGTGCGCTCGCACCCGGCTACGACTGGAAGCGCTACCTAGACAGCGCCGGCGTCGAGGGCAAGGTGACCTATCTGATCGTCGGCCAGCCGAGCTACATCACCGCTTTCGCGAAAATCCTCGACCAGACGCCGTTGCCGGTCTGGAAAGCCTATTTCCGCTGGCACCTGCTAAGCGCTTTCGCGCCATATCTCTCCAAGCCTTATGTCGACGCCAATTTCGCGTTTTTCGGCACGGCACTCAACGGGACTCCGGAGATTCGTCCACGCTGGAAGCGCGGCGTGCAGCTCGTCGACGATTCGATCGGGGAGGATTTGGGCAGGGTCTACGTCGAGCAATACTTCCCGCCGGAGAGCAAGGCGCGGATGGATGCGCTGGTCGCGAATCTTCTGGCCGCCTACCGGCAAAGCATCGGTGATCTCGACTGGATGAGCTCGACGACCAAGGCGAAGGCGCTCGACAAGCTCGCGAAGTTCATGCCTAAGATCGGTTACCCGAAAAAATGGCGCGACTATTCGACGCTAAGGATCGTGCCGACCGACCTGGTTGGCAACGTGATGCGCGCTAACGAATTCGAATATCGGCGCAACATCGCCAAGCTCGGCAAGCCGATCGATCGCGGCGAATGGTTCCTGACACCGCAGACGGTCAATGCCTATTACAACCCCGAGCTCAACGAGATCGTGTTTCCCGCGGCCATCCTGCAGCCGCCGCTGTTCGACGCGCAAGCCGACGACGCGGTCAATTACGGCGCGATCGGCGCGGTGATCGGCCACGAGATCAGCCATGGCTTCGACGACCAGGGCAGCCAATACGACGGCGACGGCAACCTGCACGACTGGTGGACGGCCGAGGATCACGACAAATTTACCGCCAAGACCAAGGCCCTGGTCCAGCAGTACAGCGCCTATGAGCCGGTGGCCGGCTATCACGTCAACGGCGAGCTGACCTTGGGCGAGAACATCGCCGACAACTCCGGTCTCGCGATCGCATACAAGGCGTACCGCATCTCCCTCGGCGGAAAGGAAGCGCCAGTAATCGACGGGCTGACCGGCGATCAGCGCTTTTTCATGGGGTCGTCGCAGGGCTGGCGCACCAAGATGCGCGACGACTATACGGTGCGCCTGATCAAGAGCGACCCGCACTCGCCCAATACGCTACGATCCAACGCCGCGGTCATCAATCAGGACTCCTTTTACCGCGCGTTCGACGTCAAGCCCGGCGACAAGATGTACCTGCCGCCGGAAAAGCGCGTGACGATCTGGTAGCGTGCCGCGCCGCCGCGCGTCAATGCAGCTTGACGCGCGGCTCCATGCGGCGTCGCAGAAAGCGCCCGATCGTGTCGAGCGTCACGCGGAAGTAGCCGTGGATCGACGCCTGATGCAGCTTATACAGCGACGTGTACATCGCGCGCGCGATCAGTCCCTGGATCAGCATGCTGCCGCCGATGAGACGGCCCATCAGGTTGCCGACCGCCGACAATTCGCCGAGCGAGACCAGGGAACCGAAGTCGCGAAAGTGAAATTCGGGCAGCGGCCTCCCCGCCAGGCGAGCCCGCATCGCATGCACCAGTAGCGCCGCCTGTTGCCGCGCCGCCTGCGCCCGCGGCGGCACCAGCGCGCCTTCCTTGCCGCGTCCCAGCCAAGGCGCCGCGGCGCAATCGCCAAAGGCGAAGATGTCGGGATCGCGCGTCGTCTGCAAGGTCGCCGTGACGACCAGCTGGTTGGCGCGGTTGACTTCCAGACCATCCAGCTGCGTCAGCAGCGGCGGCGCCTGAATGCCTGCGGCCCAGACGATCAGATCGGCATGGAGCGTCGCGCCGTTGGCGGTGTGCACGCCTTTCTCGTCGACGGTGACGACGCGCTCGCCGGTCCGCACGGAGATGCCCAGCGTGCCGAGAAGCTCGGTCGCCGCCTTGGCGATACGTTCGCCCAGTTGCGGCAGAATGCGGGGCGCCGCCTCAAGCAGCGTCAGATGAATGTCGCGCGCGGGATCGAGCTTGTCCAGCCCGTAGAGGGCGTGGGTGCGTGTCGTCTGGCGTATCTCCGCGGCCAGCTCGACACCGGTTGCGCCTGCGCCGATGATCACGATGTCGACATGGGCCGATCGGCCTTCTCCCGCTTCGCCGTCAGCACGCACTGCGGCGGCGAGCAGTCGGCGGTGAAAGCGCTCCGCATCCAGCGGCGTGTCCAGCGAAATCGCGTGCGTGGCGACGCCCGGAATGCCGAAATCGTTGGTCGTGCTGCCAACGCAGAAAATCAGCGTGTCGTAGGCAACGATACGCTCGGGCAGGATCTGCCTGCCGTCGTCATCGACGACCGAACCCACCTCGAGCTCGCGGCGCGCACGGTTCAACCCCTCGACCGTGCCCTGGCGAAAACGGAACCGATGCCAGTACGCAACGGCAAGGTAGTCGACGTCGTGCGCGGCGGCATCCATGCGTCCGGCCGCGACTTCGTGCAGCAGCGGCTTCCACACGTGCGTTTCGGCGCGATCGACCAGCGTCACTTCCGCCATGCCGCGCCGGGCGAGCTTGTCGCCGAGCGCGGTCGCCAGCGGCAAGCCCCCCGCACCGCCGCCGACGATGACGATGCGGTGCCGGCCAGGGGGAGTCTCGGCGTTCTCAGTCACCCCGCGCCGTCCCTTCGCGCCGCGAGTCGGCGGCGCCGCGCCAGCCGCTGCCCTGACGAACGATGACCTGCAGGCCGCTGTTCTGGTCGACGATCCGCGTCGTCTCGCCGAGGGCCCGCAGCCCGGCCGCCAGCGCTTCCGCGCGAGTGCCCCGTTCGATCTCGGTCGGACCGTTGCGGCTGCCGACATTGGGTAGATCCACCGCCGCCCGTGGATCGAGCCGGCGATCGAGCAGGGCGATCAGCGTCTTGGCGACGTAATTGATGATGGCGGGCCCGCCGGGCGAGCCGACCACCACCGTCACGCGACCCTGCGCGTCGTAGACGATCGTCGGGGCCATCGCCGAACGCGGACGCTTTCCCCCTTCGACGCGATTCGCCACCGGGTGGCCGGCGGCGACCGGCACGAAATTGAAGTCGGTGAGCTCGTTGTTGAGCAGGAATCCACCGGCGGTCATCAGCCTGCTGCCGAATGCGTCCTCGATGGTCGTCGTCATCGCCACCGCCCCGCCGTAGCGATCGACGATCGACAAGTGCGAGGTGGACGGGAACTCGAGCGCGTCGTCGCTCGGCGCGAACGCCGGCTCGTTGGCAGGCGGCGGCTGTCCGGGGCGCGCATCGCCGACACTCGCATCGAGGCGGATCAGTTGCGATCGCTCGCGCAAGTAGCTGCGATCGGTCAGGCCGGCGGGGACGGGGAAAAAATCCGGGTCAGCGATGTAAGCGCCGCGATCGGCGTAGGCAAGCCGCCCGGCTTCGTCGAACACATGCGCGCTGATCAGCTCGCTGCTGGCGAGCGAGCGCAGGTCGAATCGCTCGAGCATTCCCAGGATCTGCAGCACCGCGACGCCGCCCGACGATGGCGGTGGCGCGCCGCAAACGCGATAGCTGCGATAGCGGCCGCAGACGGGTTTCCGCGCCAGTGCGCGGTACGAGGCGAGATCGGCGAGAGTCAGGTCGCCCGGATTTGCCGCATAACCGTTGGCCGTGTCGACGATATCTCGCGCAATCTCGCCGGTGTAAAAGGCTTCCGCGCCCTTGGCGGCGACCCGTTTGAGCGTAGCGGCGAACGCCGGGTTCTTCACTTGCTGGCCGACGGCGAGCGGCGTGCCGTCCGGGTTGAGGAAATAGCTCCGGGCGCGGTCCTGGCGCAGATAGCGCTCGGCCGCGATCGCGCCGCTCAAACGGCGGCTGACGACAAAGCCGTTTTCGGCCAGCCGGATCGCGGGATCGAACAGCGTCGCCCAGTCGAGACGGCCATGACTGCGGTGCGCGAGCTCGAGCATGCGCAGCGTCCCCGGAACTCCGACCGAGCGGCCTCCGACGACCGCGTCGAAGTGGTGAAGCGGTGAGCCATTGCGATCGAGAAATCGGTCGGGCCGTGCGGCCGCCGGCGCCGTTTCGCGTCCGTCGTAGGCGACCAGCGATTTCCGGCGGGGGTCGTGTACGAGCATCAGCGCCCCGCCGCCGATGCCAGACGATTGCGGTTCGACCAGATTCAGCACCATCTGGGCCGCGATTGCCGCATCGACGGCACTGCCGCCCCGGCGGAGCATCAGCAGGCCGGCGTCGGTGGCGAGCGGATTGGCGGTCGCGACCATCTGGTGCCGGGCGCTGGCCGCCTGCTTGGCCGTCGATCCATGGGGTCGTTCGAGGGCCTGCGGCTGGGCGGCCGCGCTGACGGCGAGCGCCAAGCCCCAAAACAGTCCCAGCACGGTGGCGCCGCGCTTCGTTTGCCGAAAAGTCACCGGCCGATTCTACCCTCCCGGTCGAGATCCCCGGCCGGCGAGGTTGCACCCCCCTGGGCCCACGTGCGGGAACGGCGGCGCCCGCTGTAAGGTATCGCAGGTCGCTTCGACCAAAGGCATGAGCGTGCGATGCGCTCGCGCCCGGTGGAGTCAGACCGGGCCTCGCCCCGAGATCCACTACAGGAAGGAGCATAAGATGACGATGAATCAGACCGTGAAGGCACTGTCGTTTGGCGCGATGCTGGCTATTGCCGCGCTGTCGGCACCAGTGGCGCTGGCCGACGACACGGGCCTCTCGCCGTTCTCAATGGAAGTGAAAAAGATGGCGAACAAGGACGGCATGATCAGCAAGAAAGACTTCATGGCGATGATGGAAAAGCGCTTCGACGCGATGGACAAGGGCAAGAAGGGCATGATCTCGACGGCCGACGCGATGAAGATCTTTTCGGACAAGCCGTAAGAGTTGTCCACCGCGACTCGAACGTGAAAGTTTGACGTCGCAGAATCGTTGAGACCTCGGCAACAGGAACAAGGGCGGCTTCGTGCCGCCCTTGTTCATTTCGAGGTAGTCAAGCGCCGTCAGACGCCGGCATTGCAAGAAACCGCCGACCGGGGCATCCTGCATCCGATGAGCCGGTCACTGCTCCCCGAGGCGGTCGAGCGTTATGTTACGCAGGAGATCGCGCACGAAACCGATGTGCAGCGCCGGCTTCGAGCAGAGACGGCGGGCATGCCGCACGGCGGAATGCAGATCGGCGCCGATCAGGGCGCGCTGCTCGCGTTGCTGGCGAAACTCGTCGGTGCACGCCGGGCGATCGAGATAGGCACCTTTACCGGCTACAGCGCGCTCGCGGTCGCATCCGCGCTGCCGGCCGACGGCAAGCTCATCTGCTGCGATGTCAGCGAGGAATGGACCAGCATCGCCCGCCGCTACTGGCAGGAGGCCGGTGTCGCCGGGCGAATCGAGCTTCGCCTCGCTTCCGCGACCGACACGCTCGCGGCGCTGTTAAAGCAGGGCGGCGCCGAAACCTTCGACTTCGCCTTTATCGACGCCGACAAGCCGAACTACGATGCGTATTACGAGGCCTGTCTGAAGCTTCTCCGCCGCGGCGGGGCGATCGCGCTCGACAACACGCTGTGGTCGGGCAAGGTCGCCGATCCGGACGTGCACGACGAAGATACCGATGCGCTTCGCGCCATCAACGCCAAGATCCGCGATGACGGCCGTGTCGATGCCTGCCTGCTGACGGTCGGCGACGGCGTGATGCTGGTCAGAAAGCGCTGACGCACCGAAGGGCCGCGACGACAGCACCCAAAAAAAGGCCGACCCGCGGGTCGGCCTTTTTACGTGCGCCCGATGCGCTTATTTCTTCGGCGCTTCGACCGCTGGCGGCGCGGCCGTCGTGACGGCGACCGGTACTCCGCTCGCCGGCATGGAAATCGACGGCGGAACCGATGCGACTTTGCGGTCGGCGCCATGCAGCGCGAGCAACGGCACGATCATCAGCGCGACGATGTTGATGATCTTGATCAGCGGGTTGACGGCTGGACCGGCAGTGTCCTTGTACGGATCGCCGACGGTGTCGCCGGTCACGGCCGCCTTGTGGGCATCCGAGCCCTTGCCGCCGTGGTGGCCGTCCTCGATGTACTTCTTGGCATTGTCCCAGGCGCCGCCGCCGGTAGTCATCGAGATCGCGACGAACAGTCCGGTGATGATGGTGCCCATCAACAATCCTCCGAGCGCGACCGGCCCCAGCAACAGGCCCACGACGACCGGAACGAGCACCGGCAACAACGACGGAACGATCATTTCCCGGATGGCCGCCTTGGTCAGCATGTCGACCGCGACGCCGTATTCCGGCTTCGCGGTGCCGGCCATGATGCCGGGAATCTCCTTGAACTGACGGCGCACTTCGACGACGACGGCGCCCGCCGCGCGCCCGACGGCTTCCATCGCCATCGCACCGAACAGGTACGGGATCAGGCCGCCAAGGAAAAGTCCGACGATCACCATGTGATCTGACAGGTCGAAGCTCACGTTGATGTTTGCGCCGGACAGCGCGTGGGTGTAGTCGGCGAACAGGACCAGCGCGGCAAGACCCGCCGAGCCGATAGCATAGCCCTTGGTGACCGCCTTGGTCGTGTTGCCGACTGCATCGAGCGGATCGGTGATCGCGCGAACCGACTCGGGAAGATCGGCCATTTCGGCAATGCCGCCGGCGTTGTCGGTGATCGGACCATATGCATCCAGCGCGACGATGATGCCGGTCATCGACAGCATCGCGGTCGCGGCGATGGCAATGCCGTAGAGCCCGGCCAGCCAATACGAGGCCAGGATCGCGATGCACACCGAGATCACCGGCCACGCGGTCGACTTCATCGACACGCCCAGCCCCGCGATGATGTTGGTGGCGTGCCCTGTCGTCGATGCCTGCGCGACGTGGCGAACCGGCTTGAATTCGGTCGCGGTGTAGTACTCGGTGATCACGACCATGGCCGCGGTCAGCGCAAGGCCGATCAGACCCGCCGCCCACAGATGCCAGGTCGACAACTCGGGATTGGTCGCTACGACCGGGCTCATCAGCCAGTCGGTGATGAACCAGAAACCGATCGCCGACAGGCCACCGGCGACCATCAGCCCACGGTAGAGCGCATTCATGATCTTGCCGCCCTCGCGCGCCTTGACGAAGAAACATCCGGCGATCGAGGCCAGGATCGAGAAGCCGCCAAGCGCCAGCGGATACGTCACCGCGGCCTCGGCGTACGCCGGCAGCAGCAGCGCACCCAGCAGCATCGTCGCGACGATCGTCACCGCGTAGGTTTCGAACAGGTCGGCCGCCATGCCGGCGCAGTCGCCGACGTTGTCGCCGACGTTGTCGGCGATCACCGCGGGATTGCGCGGATCGTCTTCCGGAATGCCGGCCTCGACCTTGCCGACCAGGTCGGCGCCGACATCGGCACCCTTGGTGAATATGCCGCCGCCCAGGCGCGCGAATATCGATATCAGCGAACCGCCGAACGCGAGCCCGACCAGCGGCTCGATGATGCCGTGCAGGCCTTCCTTGGTCGCGTTCGGCGCGTAGTGCGCCGATTGCACCAGGAACCAGTAGAAGCCCGCCACCCCGAGCAGACCTAGGCCGACGACCAGGAGGCCGGTGATCGCACCGCCGCGAAAGGCGACCGCCAGCGCCTCGTTCAGGCCTGTACGCGCCGCCTCCGCGGTGCGCACGTTGGAGCGCACCGAGACGTTCATGCCGATGAATCCGGCAAGTCCCGACAGCACTGCGCCGACGGCAAAGCCGATGGCGGTGGTCCAGGAGAGGAACACACCGATGATCACGAGCAGAATGATGCCGACGACCGCGATCGTCGCGTACTGGCGATTCAGGTAGGCCTGCGCGCCCTGCTGGACGGCGGCGGCGATCTCCTGCATGCGCGCGTTGCCGGCAGGCTTTTGCAGGATCCAGGTGATCGACCAGCCGCCATAGACCAGCGCGGCGACCGCGCAAACGAGCGCGAAGACGAGTGCGGTTGACATGTATGTCCCCTAAATAGTGGCGAGCGAATCTTTGCGGGTCTTTGTTATTGGCCCGGCCGAACATGCGCCGGGAGGTGGTTCTCGTCGGCGCCCGCGTCGGGGCAAGCGGACGGCGAACCGCCAAAACATGCTATTTTGCCAGCGCCCGGTCCAAAAAGTCGAGCCGATCCTGACCCCAGAACGGCTCGTCTCGATAGATGTACGTCGGCGCCCCGAAGACCTGGCGGTCGATCGCTTCCTGTGTCAGAGCGTCATAACGCTCGCGGATGTCCGCGGCGGCGGCGCGTTCGGCCAGCGACGCGGCGTCGAATCCCTGCTCGGATGCGATCGCGGCCAGCGTGTCGCTTTCCGCGATATTCCGCTCCTCTGCCCACACCGCGCGCAACAGCGCGCTGGTCAGCTTGAGCGCGCCGCCGGCGTCCTGTTGCGACAACGCGGCCAGAATCCATTTCGAAGCGAGCGCCGGAGGAACCGGAAAATGGCGTGGCTGCAGATTGAGCGGCACCCCCAGATGCTTCGACCAGCGTCCGAGCTCGACCAGCCGATACGCTTGGCGCTGCGGCGCCCGCTGCTTCAACGGCAGGCCGCCCGACACCGCGAACACCGGACCTAGGTCCACCGGCTTGACGTCGATCGAGACGCCGTGCCGGCCGGCGATGGCGACGAATCGGTCGTGTCCCAGGTAAGTGAACGGCGAGACCGGCGTGAAGAAATATTCGACGTTGCGGGGCACGGGCTTCCTCTTCGACGCAGTTGGGTCTGTTCGCCTGGCTGTCGTCAGACTGAAAACGATTTCGCCAGCTTTTTCGCGACCGCGACATTCTTCAGCCGCACGTATTGCGGCAGGCCGTCGCGGAACGGGGGAAACGCTTCGCCGCGCGTCAGCGGCGACAGGTAGGCGCGCGCCTTGGCGGTGATGCCGTAGCCGTCGGCGCTGATGTAATCGCGCGGCAGCTTCTTCTCGACATTGGCGACCTTGTCCAGCGGCGCGGCTTCGATTTTCCAGCGGTACGGCTTGTCGGACGTGCGCACGATGGCCGGCATCACCGCGCTCTTGCCACGCACTGCGAGCTCGACGGCGGCACGGCCGACCGCATAAGCCTGCTCGAGGTCGGTCTTCGAGGCCAGATGCCTCGCCGCGCGCTGCAGGTAATCGGCCACCGCCCAATGGTATTTGTGTCCGAGCTTCTCCTTGACCAGCGCGGCGATCATCGGCCCGACGCCGCCCAGCTGCGCATGGCCGAACGCATCCTTGGTGCCCGCCTCGGCCAGCAGCTTCCCCTGGCTGTCGCGCAATCCCTCGGAGACGCCGACGCAGCAATAGCCGAATTGGACGACCTTCGCGTCCAGGCGCGCCAGGAATTTCGCTTCGTCGAACGCGATCTCGGGAAAAAGCAGCAGCAGCGGAATCGGCGTGTCCGCATCGTCGGCCAAGCCGACCGCCGCGGTGATCCATCCGGCGTTGCGGCCCATCACTTCCAGCACGAAAACGCGGGTCGAAGTCTTCGCCATCGACGCGACGTCGAATGCGGCCTCGCGCATCGAGGTCGCGACATATTTGGCGACCGATCCGAAACCGGGACAGCAATCGGTCACCGCCAGATCGTTGTCGACCGTCTTGGGCACGTGGACCGCGATCAGCGGATAGTCCAGCCGCGCCGCCATCTGCGATACCTTGAGGCAGGTGTCGGCCGAGTCGTTACCGCCGTTGTAGAAAAAGTAGCCGATGTCGTGCGCGCGAAAGACGTCGAGCAGCCGCTCGTACTGCGCCTTGTCGCGGTCGATGCCGGCGAGCTTGTAGCGGCACGAGCCGAAGGCGCCGGCGGGCGTATGCATCAGCGCCGCGATCGCCCGCGACGATTCGCGGCCGGTGTCGATCAGGTCCTCGGTCAGGGCACCAATGATCCCGTTGCGGCCGGCGTATACGCGGCCGATGCTGCGCTTGTGCTGCCTGGCGGTCTGAATGACGCCGCAGGCGCTGGCGTTGATCACGGCGGTCACGCCGCCGGACTGCGCGTAAAAGGCGTTGCGTCGAGTCAAGGGCGCGGGTGTTTCATCGTTGGGCAGGCGGCGATTGTAATTGACGCGCCGGGGCCCGTCCAACGTGCCGGCAGCGCAGTGCTCTTTCGACGACTGTCATCGCTCCGGGTCGAGCGCGGCCAGCATCGTCCGCGCGGAGGCGAAGTCCGGCGCGAGGTCGAGCGCGCGCTGCAGGCACGTGCGTGCGCGCGCAAGATCACCGCGCGCCCGGTGGATTTCCGCGAGGTTGTACAACAGCGACGGATTGTTCGGCCGCACCGCGACCGCGTACGCCTGGGCAAGCTCGGCGTCGGCCAGCCTGCCGATCGCCCGATACACCAACGCGAGGGTATTGAGCGCCCAGGGGTCGCCCGGACTTGCCGCCAGTGCTTCGCTGCAACGGGCTTCCGCGGCGTCGAAGTCGCCAAGCCGCAGCTTGGCGGTTGCGTCCTCGACCAGTTGCTTGACCCGCGTCGCCAAGGCTTGCCGCCGAGCGCTCCATTTGGCGTAGATCGCGTCACGGAAGCGCGCGAAGCGCGCTGGGTCCTTGTTGCCGCCGACGCCGGTTCCAGAGGTACCGAGATCGACGCGCCACTCGAAGGTCTGGCGTGGTTCGAAATGGAACGTCGTATGTTGCGCGCACTGCAGAAAAAAGTCCCAGTCCTGCATGATTTCGAACGCCTCGTCGAAGCGGCAGCCATCGGCAACCAGGCTTCGCGCGAACAATGCGGTCGAGAGGTGGATGAAGTTGCGCTCGTAGAGCTCGGACAGCGCATAGGGCCTGCCCCAGGGTTCGGTGTGGCCGTCGGCGAACCTGCCCAGGGCCAGCGTGTAGATCAACCGCGCGCCGTGTGCGTTGCGCCGGGCGGCGACGAGCCCGGCGACGTGGCCCGAGAGCAGCAGGTCGTCATCGTCGAGAAACGTGATCCAATCGCCTCGCGCCGCGTCGAGGCCGGCATTGGCTGCCTGCGGCCGCGACAGGCGGACGTCGCTCTTCACCAGGCGCAGCGGATGCGCTCCGGTCCGCTCGGGAACCGCCGGATGATCGCGCCCGCTGGCAGCGACGACGATGACTTCCAAGTGCGGATAGTCCTGCATGCCGATCGAATCGAGGGCGGCTTGCAAGGTCATGCGGGCGCTGCTGCGTACGATCAGGCTGACCAGCGGAGACGAAGTATCGGACACGGGCGGCTACGCTTTGCCCAGCGCGCGCCGGGTCGCTTCGAGAAAGGATCTGCCGTAGCGCAGGTCCGGCTCGAGATGACAGCCCTCGGCCCACTCGTTCCAGGCGTTGACGAAGACGATGCGCTCGTCGCCTTCGTGCCATTCGCGCGTCTGCGCCGCTGCGGCCGCAAGCCAGCGCTCGTAGTTCGCGGGCTCCGCGTTGACAAAGCAACGCGCGATGTCGGGCACGCGGGCCGTGTTGTCCCAGCCGGTCATCACGCCGCGGAACAGGCGATATGCGGGACGCGGCCGCGCCAGCGCGTTCTGCGCGCATGAAACGTAGTCGAGAACGTCGCCCTGAAAGCCGCGACGCACGGCGCCCGGATCCGGCGCGATTCCCTGCGAACGAGTCAGATGCGGGGGAAACTCCACGGCTGCGTCATAGCCTATCGTCGACGGGTCCATCGTCGTCTGGTTGACGCTTTGCACCAGCGCGAGATAAACATCCGGATAGCCGGCCTCGCGCGCGGCGCCGCGCCAGATCGCCGCCCAGCGCAGCGGGTCCGGAATCGCGTCGGCACAGTAAACGAGCAGCAGCGGCTTGCCGTCGATGCGGACATACCGTCGATCGGCGAATGCCGGTAGCAGGCCACGGATCAGCGCAAGCGCGTCGTCGTCGCGATAGCGCTGAGCGATCAGGATGTCGCTGTCGAGTCCATCCCAGCGGCGCGTCCACGTCTCGTTGGCCCAGCAGACACAAAACGGGAAATCGGGCTCGCCCGACGCGAGCACCTCATCGAATGGACGCTGCAAAAGGCGCTTGCCGGAAAACCAGTAATGGTAATAGCAGAAGGCGCCGATACCGTATTCGCGCGCCAGCGACGCTTGCTGTCCGCGCGTCTCGGGCACGCGCAGATCGTAAAAGCCGAGGTCGGCCGGCAGATGAGGCTGGTAATGCCCGGCAAAATTCGGTTTGGCACGGACGACGTTGCGCCATTCGGTGAATCCAGCACCCCACCAGGCGTCGTTCTCCGGAATCGGATGGAACTGCGGCAGGTAAAAAGCGATGGCGCGGAGATCGACGCTCATCGCCAAAGGCCGTGCGAAGTCGGTGACCGGGAGTCCAAGCCGGCCATCGCGTCAGCGATGCAGCGCGGCGAGCACGGCGTCCTTGATGGCATCGACCGAGCCCATTCCGTCGACGCTGCGATATTTGGGGGCGCGCGGGTCGCCGCTGTTCGCCCACTCGCGGTAGTAGGCAACCAGCGGCTCGGTCTGCGCATGGTAGACGGCGAGGCGCTTCTTGACCGTTTCCTCCTTGTCGTCATCGCGTTGGATCAGCAGCTCGCCGGTCAGGTCGTCGCGTCCGGCGACTTTCGGCGGATTGAACTTGACGTGGTAGCTGCGGCCGGACGCCGGATGCACGCGGCGACCGCTCATGCGCTCGACGATGGCGTCGTCGGGAACGGCAATGTCCAGAACGAAATCGATCGGCACCGCGGCGTTCTTCATCGCATCGGCCTGCGGAATCGTGCGCGGAAATCCATCGAACAGATAGCCTTGGGCGCAATCGACAGCCTTGAGACGTTCCTTGACCAGCGCGATGATGATGTCGTCCGATACCAGAGCACCCGAGTCCATCACCTTTTTCGCCGCGAGCCCGAGGGGCGTCCCCGCCTGAACCGCGGCCCGCAGCATGTCGCCGGTCGAGATCTGCGGAATGGCGTACAGCTGCTTGATGAAGGCGGCCTGAGTCCCTTTTCCGGCTCCGGGTGGGCCGAGGAGTATCAGTCGCATGGTCGGAATCGGATGGTGGGCGGCGCCGCATCGTGCCGGCGACCGCCGCCTGCGCTGCGCGCCGCGATTCTGGCCGGAATCGGAACGACGGTCAAACCTTGCCTGCCGCGTACAGGATGCGCACGCGGTCGAGATCTTCCTGCGTGTCGACACCCGGCGCCGGCACGCCGCGGGTCACGCTGACGATGATCCGGTAGCCGTGCCACAGGGCACGCAGCTGCTCGAGCGCTTCAAAGCGCTCGGGCGGAGCCGGCGACAGCGACGGATAGCGCCTGAGAAAAGCGACGCGATAGGCATACAAGCCGTAGTGCCGGTAGAGCGGCAGCCCGGCCGGCAGCGTTTGCCGATCGGCGGCGAACGCATCGCGCGCCCAGGGAATCGTCGCGCGGCTGAAGTACAGCGCATAGCCGGCGTGATCGAGCACTACCTTGACGATGTTTGGATTGAAAGCCTCATCGGCGTTGCTGATCGGATGGCATGCGGTCGCGATCGCCGCGTCGGAGTGCTGGGTCAACTTGTCGGCGACCGCCCGGATCAACGCCGGCTCGAGCAAGGGCTCGTCGCCCTGGACGTTGACAACGATCGCCCGCTCGTCGAGACCGAGCTGCGCTGCGGCCTCGGCAAGGCGATCGGTGCCGGTCGGGTGATCGCTGCTCGTCATCGCCACGTCGATGCCGTAGCGCGCGACGGCGGAACGTATCCGCTCATCGTCGGTAGCAACGACGACCTTCGCCGCGCCGCTCATCCTGGCGCGCTCGGCGACACGGACCACCATCGGCTTGCCGCCGATGTCCGACAGCGGCTTGCCCGGAAGGCGGGTCGATGCGTAGCGGGCGGGAATGAGGACGGTGAACAAGACGAACTCCAGCCGCTCATAACGCCGGTCGGCGCAGGACGCGACGCGCCGCCCGCGTCACCTCGGCGCCGTGTCGCGTGTCACTCGTACTCGGCAGGCGCGAGCTTGCGCGCCTCTTCCTCGAGCATCACCGGGATGCCATCGCGGACCGGATAGGCGAGCCGCGCCGTTTTCGATATCAGTTCCTGGCGCTCGCGATCGTAGATCAGCGGGCCCTTGGTCACCGGGCAAACCAGAAGCTCAAGCAGCTTTGCATCCACGCAAGCCTCTCTCGACCAGTGCCAACAGCGTTGGCTCGACCGTCGCCCTGACGGGGAGACCCCAGCAGCGGTCGTCGGCGAATCCTTTGCATTTTACCGCATCTTTCTCGGTCATCAGGATCGCCGTGGCGCCGGGCAGAGCGAGGTCGGCAGCGACGTAGCGATGATGATCGGGAAACGGATGGCAGTGCGCAGCGATACCCAGGGCGGCGAGCTGCGCGAAGAAGCGCGCCGGGTCGCCGATCCCGGCGATGGCGTGCACTTCACCGGAGCGGAACAGCGCCGCATCGGCGGAGACCGCGCTATCGTTGACCCGAAGGAAGCGCTCGCCGACGAGCGTCATCGCGAATTCGCGCTTGGAGTCACCCCTCCCGCCGAGATGCACGATGGCGTCGACTGCCCCAAGGCGTGCTGCCGGTTCGCGCAACGGTCCGGCCGGCAGCGGCAGCCCGTTGCCCAGCCCGCGGCTCGCGTCGATCACCGCGATTTCGATATCGCGGGCGAGCGCGTAGTGCTGAAGCCCATCGTCGGCGATGATCAGATCGCAATCGGGGTGGGCCGCGAGCAGCGCGCGCGCTGCCGCAGGCCGGTCGGCGCCGATCCACACCGGCAAGCCGGTCCGTGCGAGCAGCAAAGGCTCGTCGCCGACGACATCAGGATCGTCGTCGACGCCGACCGCGCGCGGCGCACGGCTCGTCGCCCGGTAGCCGCGGCTGACTATGCCTGGGCGCCAGCCGCGGTGGGCGAGCTCGCTCGCCAGCGCAATCGTCAACGGTGTCTTGCCGCTACCGCCGACGGTGATGTTGCCGATGACGATGACCGGCACCGGCAGGCGCTCGATCCGGAACAGACCACGACGATAGAGTGCGCGCCGGACGATGGTCGTGGCGCGGAACGCGAGTGCAGCCGGAGCGAGCAGGACCGACAGCGGCGTCAGACTCGGCGAAAACCAAGCGGCGACCAGATGTCGACTGAGGTCCACTGAGGTTCGCTGAAATTCACGGCGGGACACTGACGCGGTCGGCCCGCGCCCGAACCGGCCCGCTACTTGCCGGTAGTCTGGGTGGCAAACGTGATGTGGACCAACCCGGCCTGACGCGCCGCCTCCATCACGTGTATCACCGACTGGTGCGTGGCATTGGCATCGGCATTGATGATGATCACCGGGTCCTTGGCACCGGCCGCGGCGCGGCTTAGCGCCTCGGCCAGCGCGCCGACGGTCGTGAACGGCATCAGCGTCTTGTCGACCATGTACTGTCCCTGCGCGCTGATGCCGACGTTGATTTCCTTAGGCCGTTGCTGCATCGGGTCGGCGTTGGCTTCCGGCAGCGTGATCTTGAGCTCCGCGACCCGCTGATAGGTCGTGGTCACCATCAGGAAGATCAGGATCACCAGCAGGACGTCGATCAACGGAATGAAATTGATCTCCGGCTCGTCACGGTGTCTGCCGCCGCGCAGATTCATCGCCGCCTTCCGTGCGTCAGCGATGACCGGGGCCGCGGCGCGCCGACATGTCTCGATGCGGCAGTCGGGGCGACCATTATTTGCGCTCCCCGTGCGCGAGCTCGACCAGCTTGATGGCCTGCTGCTCCATTTCGAGGATCAGCGCATCGACCTTGGCGCGGAAGTGACGGTAGAAGATCATGCTCGGTATCGCGACGATCAGGCCTAGCGCGGTGTTGTACAGCGCGACCGAGATCCCGTGCGCCAGCAGTATCGGATTCGATCCGGCAGCGGTCTGCGAACCGAAGATCTCGATCATGCCGACGACCGTGCCGAACAGACCGAGCAGCGGCGACATCGCCGCGATCGTACCCAGCGTCGTCAGGAATTGCTCGAGCTCGTGGCTGACGATGCGACCGACCTCCTCGACCGCTTCCTTCATTACCGGCCGCGGGCTCTTGACGTTGGCCAGCCCCGCAGCGAGCACCCGGCCCAGCGGACCCTGGTGGGCGGTCTTGGTGAGCAGCTCGGGCGTCAGGCCGGTGCGCTTGTACTCGGAGAGCACCTTGTCGACCATGCCCGACGGCGCAACGACGCTCTGACGCAGCGACCACATCCGCTCGAATATCAGCGCCAGCGCGATCACCGATGCAAATATCAGCGGCCAGATCGGCCAACCTGCTGCCTGGATGATCGACCACACGAGGGGGCACTCCGTCGACGCGAAGCGTGAACTCTAGCTTGGACGTCGCGATTCGGCAAGGCGACGTTCGCGCCATCGACGCGACGACATCACGGGCGGCGCCGCTTCTTGCTCCTTCCCCAGCGGTGCTCGGCGAGTGTCGCCGCGACCGCCGCCCCGGCCAGCAGGATGATCCAGCAAACGTAGATCCAGATCAGGAACAGCGGCAGCGCGGCCAGCGCGCCATAAACGATCTCGTAGGTGCGGACGTTGGTGATGTAAAGCGCGAAGCCGAACTTCGCTCCCTCCAACGCGACGGCTGCGAGGAAGCCGCTGATCAACGCCGCGCGCAGCGGCACCTGTCGCGCTGGCACCAGCTTGTAGGTCAGCGTCAGCAGGACGGTGCCGATGGCCAGCGAAAAAGGCCGCGCGACGTAGGGTAGCGCGGCCGACGCAAGCGGCACGGCGGCCACCGAGGTGTCGATCAGCCACGACGTCGCGTAGACGGCCGCGCCGATCAGCGCGGGCACCGCGACGAAGCCCAGCGCATAGATGATTATCCGCCGCGGCAGCGACCGCGCTTCGTAGATTCCCCAGATCGCGTTGATTTCGCGCTCGACTTCAGCGATCAGCAGCACCGCCGTCAGCACCACGAGGGCGGTGCCGATACCCTTGAGGGTTGCTGTCTTGGCGGTGAATTCGGCCAGGTACTGTCGCGCCGACACGCTGCTGCCGGGCAGCAGGAATTTGAGCAGGACGGGCTCCAGCGCTTCCCGCCAGTGCTCGAACATCGAGTACGGCGCGACATAGGCGAACGCCACGGTGAACAACGGGACGAGCCCCAGCAAGGTCGTGAACGACAGGCTGCCGGCGATGCGCAAGAACTGCGTCGCCTGCAGGCGCCGGAGGACCCGCACAACGAACAACGCGAAGGCGCGTATCCCGGCGAACAAGGCTAGGCCGACCGGCCGACGGCGCCCGCCACTACGCCATGGCCCCGGAGCTTATCGCGCACGAGGTCGAGATTGGGGTCAGATCGAGTCATGTCGTCGATACCGGTGATCCGGTTGTGATTTCGCGGTCGACGTTGCGTTTTCCCGCGCGTGATTATCGCACCACCTCGTCGGCACGCGGCGAGATAAGTCGCCGGGCGTAAGCTTCGGCCTCGCGAGCGCGACCAAGGCACTCGCGAGGGTGCCGCGAATCGCGCTATCCTGATCACTGACGATCCGAAGGGTCATGACCATGACAACGATGCCTGAATCGAGACAGACCGCGGTGCTGGGCGGCGGCTGTTTCTGGTGCCTCGAGGCAGTGTTCGACCAGCTCGCCGGCGTACAGTCGGTGGAATCAGGTTACGCCGGAGGGCGCACCGCCAATCCGACCTACGAAGCCGTCTGCGGCGGCGCGACCGGGCATGCCGAAGTCGTCAGGATCAGCTTCGATCCCGCCGTACTGTCCTTCCGCGACCTGCTGCGCGTGTTCTTTTCGATTCACGATCCGACGACCCGCGACCGCCAGGGCAACGATATCGGTACGCAGTATCGGTCGGTCATCTTTTGCCAGACGCCCGAGCAGAAGAGCGACGCCGAGGCGGTGGTCGCCGAGCTGACTCGTGACGGAATCTGGCCCGCGCCCATCGTCACCGAGATCGCCGGCGCGGCGACCTTCTATCCGGCCGAGAGCTACCATCAGGAGTATTTCGAGCGCAATGGCAGACAACCGTATTGCCAGGCCGTCGTCGCGCCGAAGGTGGCCAAGTTCAGGAAGCACTACGTCGACCGCCTGAAGCGCTAGGGCCGCCGCGCGAACCAGCCGCCGCCGGCGAGCGCTGCGCCGACTGACCAGAACACCGGCGCCAATCCGAGCGTCGATCCGACCGCGCCGAACAACAGTGGCACGGCGAACGTCGAGGCATTGATGATCGACATGCGCACGCCCGCCGCCTCGCCCATTCTGCCAGCCGGAGCGATGCTGTGCAGCAGCGCCATTACCATCGGTTGCGCGCTGCCAAGCGCCAGCCCCAGCGCAAACGACAGGACCATCAGTGCGCCCGCGCTCGCCACGAACGGGAACAGCGCGTAGGTGGCGGCGGCGATGAACATAGCCGCCGTCAGCACCTGGAATTCGGTGAAGCTCCGCGCGATCCGCGGCATCATCAGGCGAACGGCAAAGGTCGCCGCAGCGAACGACGCGAGGATGACCCCGATGCGTGACGCCGACAATCCGATTGTCGCGCCGTAGATCGGGATGAAAAAAGTGTGCAGGTCCCATGCCATCGACAGCAGCGCATTGACAATGAATACGCGCTTGAGCTGCGGATTGCGCATCAGCTGCATAATGCCTCCGGAAGGCGCCTGCGCATGGGCCCGGTGGCGCCCGGGAAGCACGAGAGCGCGCCGCGTCAATACCAGTACCGGCAGCAGCGGCAGCAGCGCGAATCCGATGAACGTCGTGCCGAACCCCAGATGGTCGATCGAGAGTCCCGCCGCAAGCGGTCCGCAAAAGCCCGAGATCGAGTAGCCGAGCGCCAGCAGACTGAAATTCTTGGCGCGCTCGCCCGGCGGTCCCATCTCGCCGGTGGCATTTTGCACCGATACCTGGAACAGCATGAACGAGGCGCCGATCAAGGATGTCGCCGCGAACAGCGCGCCGATCCCGGGCCAGATGCAGGGAAGCGCAGCGCCCAGCGCGACTCCGAACGAGCCGACCAGCATCGGCCCGCGCACGCCCACTCGATCGGACAGCCGGCCGGCGGCGACACTCAGCCAGATCGGCAGAAATGCGTACAGACCCATCAGCGTGCCCACGACCAGCGGCGACGCGCCGATCGACAGGGCATACAGCGAAACGGTCACCCGACTGCCGGCCAGCACCGAGTGATTGACGATCGCCAGCGCGATCAGCACCGGAAAGCTGTAGCGGCTGCGCCCTGCGGGTGGGGTCACGGCGCGAGCCGCTCGACCTGCCAGCGCGGACCGTCGCGCCGATAGACGATGCGGTCGTGCAGCCTCGAGGGGCGACCCTGCCAGAATTCGACCAGTGACGGGACGACGCGATAGCCGCCCCAGAACGGCGGGCGCGGCACTGCCGCGTTGTCGCCCTCGTAGCGGACCGCGACCGCCGCGAATTCGCGCTCCAGCCAGTCACGGTCGGGAATGGTGCGGCTTTGCGGCGACGCCCATGCGCCGAGGCGCGACGATCTCGGACGGGAGGCGAAATAGGCATCGGACTCCGCGCCCGCCACCTTGCTTGCCGTGCCCTCGATTCGCACCTGCCGCTCGAGCTCGATCCAGTGAAAGAGCAACGCGGCATCGGGATGAATCGCGAGCTCCCGCCCTTTCCGGCTCTCGTAGTTGGTAAAAAAAACGAGGCTGTCGGGTCCGACTCCCTTGAGCAGGACGATGCGAGCTGCCGGGCGGTCATCGGCCCCGACGGTGGCCAGGGTCATCGCGGTCGGCTCGGGCAGCGCGGCGCGGATAGCTTCCTGCAGCCATCGCTCGAGCTGGCGCAAGGGATCGGGATCGACGTCTGCTTCGGTCAGCGCTTGGCGGTGGTACTCACTGCGCAGTTCGGCGAGGTTCTGGGAGGGCGTCATGGTGCGAGTTCGCTCATTATCGGCGATTTCGCGCCGACACGTGCGGCGCCGGAGCCGCTGCCCGGCGCACCGGCCGAGGGCAGCGTGACACGCGCAACAGCGGTCGGCGCGCGGCGGGCCGTTCGCGCGGCGGCGGTCGGGACCGGCGCGCCCGCCGCCGCGCTTCTCGTCCCGGCCAACCAATCGCGCAACAATGCTGACGCGCCCCTCGCAAACCGAGCACAATTTGCATACTATGCCCGCGGGAATGCGGTATATTTGTTCGATGGAGAAAGCAGCAACGACAGGAGATTGAGCTGACTCCATATTCATCGCCGTCGCATCGAAGCGATTAACCACCAGGAAGGAGTGCTATGGCTACTGCCAAGAAAGCAAAGAAGC
>Ga0207693_10000287_pt1 | contig 46766 bp, 48 predicted proteins | sample LARL81metaG_FD_184347 | JGI IMG/M metagenome (GOLD analysis project Ga0207693, IMG submission 184347) | Corn, switchgrass and miscanthus rhizosphere microbial communities from Kellogg Biological Station, Michigan, USA - LAR L8-1 metaG... | ecosystem: Host-associated > Plants > Roots >... | reverse complement strand
GGTCTGATGATCATCCTGTTCCAGTACCTGATCGGCGAGCTGCTCACCTCCGAGCGCCGCGGCAAGGAACTCGAGCGCGTCGCCAACACCGACGAGCTCACGGGCCTCGCCAACCGCGAGCGCTTCCGCACCCAGCTCGAGGACAGGATCACCCGCGCCGGCCGCGCCGGAGAGTCGTTTGCGGTGATGCTGCTGGACCTCGACCGCTTCAAGGAGATCAACGACACGCTCGGCCACCACTACGGCGACCAGCTTCTGCGCGAGCTTGGGCCGCGCCTGGTCGAGTGCGTCGGGCGCGACGGCATCGTCGCGCGCATGGGCGGCGACGAGTTTGCGGTGCTCCCGGCAGAGCAAACGGACGCTCCGGACGCACTCGAGAGCTACGCGCGGGGAATCATCGAGGTCGTGCAGCGTCCGTTTGAGGTAGAGCAGATGACCCTTCAGGTCGGCGCCAGTGTCGGGATCGCGCGCTTCCCGATCGACGGCGACGACCCGCACACGCTGCTGCGGCGCGCCGACATGGCGATGTACGCCGCCAAGGACGCCAACCGCGGCGTCGACCTGTACGCCAGCGGGCTGGACCGCGACTCCAGGCAGCGGCTGAGCCTGCTCAGTGACTTCCGGCGTGCGCTCGAGACAGACGAGCTGGTCGTGCACTATCAGCCGATCGTCGACGTGCGCGGCGCCGAAGTGCGCGGCGCCGAAGGCCTCGTCCGCTGGGAGCACCCCGAGCACGGGCTGCTGCCGCCCGGCGCGTTCATCGCGGCGGTCGAGCAGACCGGCCTGATCGGCCCGCTGACCCGCCACGTGCTCGAGCGCTCGATCGCCCAGTGCGCGACCTGGCGCACCGACGGCAACGACCTCTCGGTCGCCGTCAACCTGTCGGTCCGAAACTTGATGGACCCCGACCTCCCAACGCAGATCTCGACCCTGCTCGACATCTACGGACTGCCGGCGAACGCCCTTCAGCTCGAGATCACCGAGAGCATGATCATGTCCGACCCCGAGCGGGCGCTGGCGATCGTCGGGCGCCTCTCTGAGCTCGGCGTGCGGCTGTCGGTCGACGACTTCGGCACCGGCTACTCGTCGCTTGCCAACCTCAAGCGCCTGCCGATCGACGAGCTGAAGATCGACCGCAGCTTCGTCTCGCCGATGATGCAGGACGAGAGCGACCTGATCATCGTGCGCTCGACGATCAACCTTGGCCACGACCTCGGGCTGAAGGTGATCGCCGAGGGCGTCGAGGACGAGCTGACGCTCAAGCGCCTCGCGACGCTGGGCTGCGACCTCGCCCAGGGCTACCACCTCAGCCGCCCCCTCGCCCCAGACGCGTTCACGACCTGGGTTGCCGACAACGCCCTCGAAGCGCGCGCGGCTTAGCATCCGGGCGGTGTCGCCCGCTCCCCGGATCACGGTTGTCGGCTCGGCCAACGTGGACCACGTCGTGCGCTGCGGGCGACTGCCGCGTCCTGGCGAGACAGTCACCGACGGCGTGTTCGAGCGCATCCCCGGTGGCAAAGGCGCAAACCAGGCCGTCGCCGCCGCGCGGATGGGCGCATCGGTGCGTTTCATCGGTCGCTTCGGGCGCGACGAGTTCACGCTTCGCTCGCTCGAGCGGGCGGGCATCGACACCAGCGGCGTTGTCCGCGACGACGGTGACGGCGGTGTCGCCTTCGTCCTCGTCGACGAGACGGGCGAGAACATGATCGTGACCGCGCCGGGCGCCAACCGGCGGCTCGAGCCCGACCAAGTCGACGTCGGCGAGCCTGATGCCGTCATCTGCCAGCAGGAGATCCAGCCCGACACGATTGCCGCGGCCGCCACGGGCGCGAGGTTCTTCTGCCTGAACGCGGCCCCTGCACGCGGGCCGCTGCGCCACAAGCCAGACCTGCTCGTCGTCAACAGGTACGAGTACGAGGTGGTCGGATCCGCCTACGAGGGCCTGGTCGCGCTCACGCTCGGCGCCGAAGGCGCGGTGCTGCTCGAAGCCGGCCAGGAAATCGCGCGTGCGACGCCGCCTCCGGTCAACGCCGTCGACGGCACCGCGGCGGGCGACGCCTTCTGCGCGGCGCTTGTCGTCTCGCTGCTGGAGGGGAGGGATCGACCGGCGGCGCTGGTTCGGGCGTGTGCGGCTGGAGCGCTCGCGGCCTCACGGCCTGGTGCTCAGCCCTCGCTTCCCACGGCAGAAGAGGTCGACGCCCTGCTCAGCGGCTGAAGCGCTCCGCCCCAAGGTTGGCCTGCGGCAGCAGGCCCTCCGACACGCCGTCGCCAAGGGCGGCACGGGCCAGCCGCCGGCCCAGCAGCGGCGCGTGCTTGAACATGTTCCCGCCGGCCAGGATCAAGAGTCCCTCGGCCTCCCAGACCGCAATCCCGTCCGGATGCCAGGGAAGCTCGGTGACCCAGCAATGCCGCACCTCGATCGGCTCAGGATCGAGTCCGGGGAGCGCGCGGCTCACATACGCGTTCGTGCGTTCGGTCGCCTGGGCCAGGGCAGTCGGCGCAATCAGGCTGCCGTCCTCGTGGATCAGGATGTCGCCCAGCCCCACGGCGTACGCCTCGTTCCCGGGCATCGCGTCCGCGTAGGCCGGCTCGCCGAACGTTCCGTCGCCGGCGAGCAGGCAGGGCAGCCGCTCAGGTGCGTCACCACGCAACGAATATGTGAGCCGGGCATGGACGGCCTGGCGCACGGGCAGCGGGATCCCGGCGCCACGCGCGAGCGCCACCGATCCCCGGCCCGCGCACAGCACGGCGCGCTCGTGCTCCACGGTGGCGCCGCCCGTCCGAACCTCGACCGACCCGCGCGCCGTGACCCGCAGAGCCACAACCTCTTCGACCACGACAAACGGGCCGAGCACGCCCGTCAACGCCTCGATCGCTGCTCGAGCACGGATCACCCCGCCGTCCTCGTCGAGCATCGCCGGCCCGTCCCACGCCGCCAGCAGCGGCAGTGCTTCGGCGAGCTCGCTGGACCCGATCCGCCCGACGCGGACTCCCCCGGCCTCCAACAGGATCGCCAGGCGCCGGTCGACGGCGGGCCCGATCGAGATCACACCGTCGCGCGACAGCAGCTGCTGCCCGAAGCGCTCTTCCCACTCGCGCCACACGCCGCGAGCCTCGCGTGCGAGCGCGACCATCCGGCGGTCGTCGTGGGCGTGGCGGAAGATCCGCGACTCGCCGCCAGACTGCGCGTCGCCGGGCGTGCCGCGCTCGTAGATCGCCACCGAGGCGCCCTGCTCGGTCAGCGCAAACGCGGTCGACAGGCCGATTATCCCGCCGCCGATGACCGCGATATCGGCCTGATCAGACATGCGTCACGCCACCCGATGATCGTCGCGGCGCAGGGCGTCGGTGAAGCGCTTGGGCACGGCGGCGTCGTCGCCCTCCTCCCACAGCGTCACGACCACGAGCTCGCCATCCTCGGGCCTGCACACGTACACCAGGTCGCGGCGCTGCGGGTCGCGGACGAGGACGGTCCCGCGCTCGCCGGACTCGACCCGCCCCGCCGCGTGTCCCTGGGCCACGCGCGAGGCGATCTCGCCCTTGGCGTCAAGCGTGCCGCGTACGCGCTGGCGAAACCGCTCGGCAGCGTGATCGGTGACCGCTACAAGCAAAGCACCCAGGACCTTAGTGCCCGCGACCGCCGATCGCCGCGCTCAGCCGTCGTCAATCAGGTTCGCGAGCGGGCCCAGCAGGCGGCGCGAGCGGCGCGATACGCCGGGCAGCGCCACCAGCCTGTGGGTGGGTGCGGCATCGGATTTCAGGCGGTCGAGCTGCTCTAAGGCGATCGGGCGCCAGCGCTCATCGACGACCGTGTGCGGCTCGTCCCCGGCGATCGACTCGATGTCGGCCTCGAGGTGCTCTGCCCACAGCCGCAGCCGAGTGTCCCGAGCAAGATCCGGGTCGTCGGTGACGACGTTCATCTCGGTGTCGTTGAGCAGTGAGTGAGCGTTGAGGTTGGCCGAGCCGACCGTGAGCCACCGGTCGTCGACGATCCCGACCTTGGCGTGCACGTATAGGGGATCGTCGCGATCGCCGGTGCGTGAGCGGATCGTCGCCGCCAGGAAGCGCCCGGCGCCGTCGTCGGCGGCGATCAGCTCCGCCAGTTGGCCGAGGGTGTCGTCCTGGCCGTTGTTGGCGCGCCTGGGCAGCAGGACCACCAGCCGGAAGTCATCGCTCGGCGGATTGCGGAGCTTGTCGGCGAGGATGCCGACGATCTCCGGCGACCACAGGAACTGGTTCTCGAGATAGATCAAGCGCTTGGCTTGGAGAAGCGCGCGCACGTAGCTCTCGAGGATGCGGAACTCGCCCTTGGGCACCGCGTCGTACATCACCTCCGAGACCGTGCGAACGACCTGAACCGTGTGTGGGCCGTCGCTCCCCGGAGCCCCGGGCCGCGCCAGATGCTCTCCGGTGACCTCGCGCCACCGCATCGCGAAGTGATCGTGGACATCGAGCACGACCGGACCGCGAAGGCGCGAGCCGACGTCGTGCCAGCCCAGCTGGCGCCTTGCGGGATGGTCGCTTGTGTCGAAGCGGTCGCCGCCGAAGTCGGTGATGTCGATGCCGCCGACGAACGCGACCTTGCCGTCCACCACCACGGTCTTCTCGTGATGGCAGTGGAATGGATGCTCGCGCGGGTCGGTCACGCAGCGGATCCGCGTCCGGCGCGTGAGCATCTCGACGGTGTCACGTACCTGGCTGCGGGTGGGATGAAAAGCCGGCACGGGCGCGCCCGCCCAGACGAGGACCCGCACATCGAGCCGCTCTGCGGCCTCCGCGAGCATCGGCCCCAGCGTTCCCGGGCGCTCACCGCGCACCAGGTCGAAATGCGGAGCGAGGTGCCAGCCGGTCATGTGGATGAAGTCGCGCGCCCCCTCGATCGCCTCGGCGATCGCCGGGAAGGCCTCGGCGCCGTCGATCAGGACGTCCATCGAGCAGCCCGGACGCGGCGGCGGATCGCCTGCCGCCCACAGGCCGTCATCGGGAGGCGAAAGCGAACGCTCGGAACCCAGACGTCGAAGCCGACGCTGGTGCTTGGCGCACACGACGGCCTCGATTCCGTCTCCGATTAGGTCATCGACTCCCGTGACGAGAGTATTGCGCGCCTTCGACATGCGCTGATGCTTACCGATCCGGGCACGCGTCAACCCGCTCGATATGCTCGCCTGCGTGAGCGAGCCGTCGGCGGAGCACAGGGGATCTGCCTACAGCTCTGCGGGGGTGGACTATGAGGCGCTCGATGCCGGCAAGCGCAGCGCGCTGACGGAGGCCATGGCCACGTCGGGCCTGCTTGGGACGCTCGGCGGTCGCGCCGTCGACGAATCCCGGGGCGAGCCGGCGTTCGTCTTCGAGCTGGAAAACCGTAGCTTCGGGTTCGTCGTCGAGGGGCTCGGGACGAAGTCGATCATCGCCCGCCAGGTCGAGGAGCAACTCGGCGTCGGCGCGTTCGACAACGTGGCATACGACACGGTCGCAGCGATCGTCAACGACCTCTGCTGCGTCGGCGCGCTGCCGTTGGTGGTCAACGCGTATTTCGCGACCGGCTCCTCGGATTGGTATCGCCAGCAGGATCGCCACGCGGCTCTGCTCACCGGCTGGCGCGAGGCGTGCGAAGACGCGGGAGCGACATGGGGAGGAGGGGAGTCGCCGTCGCTTCCCGAGCTGGTCCACGCGCCCGAGATCGAGCTGGCCGGCAGCGCGGTCGGCCTCGTCCCCGACGGTCGCCCGGCGATCCTCGGCAGTGAGCTGGCGCCCGGCGACGAGATCGTGCTGGTGGAGAGCAATGGGCTGCACGCCAACGGATCGTCGCTCGCACGGCTGATCGCGTCGCGGCTGCCCGACGGCTTCCAGACCAGGCTGCGCGGCGGCAGAAGCTTCGGCGAGGCGCTTCTGGATCGCAGCGTGATCTACGTCGGGCTGGTCCGAGAGCTCCTGGCGGCCGGGGTCGGCGTCCACTATCTCAGCCACATCACCGGCCACGGCCTGCTGAAGCTGATGCGCCCGCGACGAGAGTTGACGTACACGATTCGCAGCCTCCCCGAGGTTCCCGAGGTACTCGCGTTTCTCGCCGAGCAGGCGGACATGTCGCTCAGCGCCGCGTACTCGACGTTCAACATGGGCTCCGGCTTCGCCGTGTATTGCGCCCAGGGGTCCGCAGAGCAGGTCGTGACGATCGCGTCCGGGCTAGGCCTCAAGGCGCGAGTCGCGGGAGCGGTGGAGCAGGGACCGCGCCGTGTCGTGCTCGAGGAGGTCGGCGTCACCTTCGAGAGCTCCGACATGGACCTCGGGCCCAGCCGCTGACAGCCCGACATCCCGGTCAGCGCTCGAGCACGATCTTCCCGCGGGTATGCCCTTGCTCGAGCTCGCGAAACGCCTCGCGCACCTGCTCGAGCGGGTACACGCGGGCGATCGGCACGTCCAGCCGTCCCTCGTCGATCAGCTTCGCGAGCTCGGCCAGCACCCCCGCGTTGGCGGCCGCCGCCGTGCCCTCCGTCTTGACGCCGTATTTCTCGCCCGCGCCGAAGTCGACGATCGTGTCGACCCGCTCGGGCTCCACGCCGAGGTCGAGCGCGAGCTGGACGTAACCGCCGGCGAGATCGATGAATGCGTCGACGCCGCCGCTCGCGGCCGCCGCGATCCGCTCCGCGACGCCGTCGCCGTAGCTGACCGGAACCACGCCCAGGCCCTTCAACCAGGCGTGATTGGCCTCGCTTGCGAGGCCGATCACGGTAGCGCCGGCCAGAATCGCCAGCTGCACGGTGATCGACCCAACCCCACCGGCCGCCCCCGCCACGACCACGGTGTCGCCCGAGCTAGCCGACACGGCCCGAACCGCGGCATACGCGGTCGTGCCGGCGACGAACAGCGCGCCCGCTACCGGCCACGGCACGCCCGCCGGCCTCGCGGTGACGTCCTCGGCTTCGACGACGACGAGCTCGGCTTGGCTGGCGCGGTTGTCGGTGAAGCCGATCACCTCGTCCCCGGCCGCCCACCCGTCGACTGCCTCGCCCACCTGCTCGACGATCCCGGCGAGGTCGCTGCCCTGACCCGAGGGAAACGTCGCCGGCCAGCGTTCGTGCAGGAGGCCCTCACGGATCTTGGCCTCGCCCGGGTTGATGCCGGCGTCCTTGACCCGGATGAGCAGCTGACCGGGCCCGGGAACCGGCGCCGGGACGTCGACCACGTCGAGCACGTCGATCCCGCCGTAGCGGTCGAATCTCACTGCACGCGGCATCTCACGCCTCCTTGTCGGATCTGAAGAAAACGATAGACGCGCCCCTCCCACTGACTATGGTGGGAGCATGGCGACGCAGCAGGGCACTCCCGAAACCCAGCAGAAGGTCAGCGACGCGCTGCAGGGCTGGCTCGAGGGTGAATCCGACAAGACGCTTGGAAGTCTGATCGAGGTGTTCGGCGAGAAGAGCTTCGCGATCCTTTTCGTTTTCCTGCTCGGAGTGCCCGCGTTGCCGCTGCCGACCGGCGGCGCGACACACGTGTTCGAGATCATCGCCGCGCTGCTCGCATTGCAGCTGATCGTCGGCCGTGACCAGATCTGGCTGCCGAAGAAGTGGTGCAAGCTCGAGCTCGCGGGGCCCAGACAGCAGAAGTTCATCGCTGGGCTGATGAAGCTCATACGTCGGCTCGAGCGCCTGTCGCGTCCGCGGTTGCGGTTTCTGTTCAACAATCGCTTGAGCAACTCCGTATTCGGTGTGCTCGTGATCGGCGGAACCGCCGGGGCATTCTTTGCTCCGCCGTTCACCGGGCTCGACACGTTGCCGGCGCTGGGCGTGGTGCTGCTGTCGCTCGGCGTCCTGCTCGAGGACGTGATCGTCGTTGCCGTGGGGCTGATCGTCGGCGTCGGGGGCGTCCTGCTGGAGATCATCGTCGGCAGCGCGGTAGTGCACGGCGTCGGCAAGATCCTGTAGCTGCGATCCTGACCGGCATGCAAGGAACCATGGTTGACGTCAAGACCGCCGACGGTGTCGCGGACGCGTATCTGACGCGTCCCGACGGGGACGGTGAGTACCCGGGCGTGCTGTTCGTGATCGACGCGTTCGGTCTACGCCCGCGGATCCAGGAGATGGCCGACCGCATCGCCGGTCAGGGCTACGTGGTGCTGGCGCCCAACGCGCTATACCGCGCCGGTCGCGCCCCCGTCCTGCCGATGCCGGACTTCACCGACCCAGACAACCGCGCCGGGTTCATGCAGTCGGTGCGCCCCATCATCGAGCAGCTCACGCCCGACGCCATCTCACGGGACGGCGAGGCCTACCTGGACTTTCTGTCGACGACGGCGACGGGACCGGTGGGGATCACGGGCTATTGCATGGGTGCGCGCGTCGGGTGGCGGATCGCCGCCGCGTATCCCGATCGCGTCAGCGCGCTCGGCGGCTTCCATGGCGGTGGCCTGGTCACCGACGCTGCCAACAGCCCGCACCGCTCGGCCGGGCAACTGGAGGCGGAGGTCTACTTTGGCCATGCCGATCAGGACGCGAACATGAACCCCGAGCAGATCGGGACCCTCAACGACGCGCTCGACAAGGCCGGCGTCCGCCACCGCGCCGAGGTTTATGAGGGCGCGCTTCACGGCTATACGATGTCCGACACGGCCGTCTACAACGAGGCCGCGTGCGAACGCCACTTCACCGAGCTGTTGGCGCTGCTGGATCGCACGCTCGGCTCCCACTGACTCGCGCGCACCGGTGAGCTCGCGCTCTCGCATCGTCGCTTTCGGCTCGGCCGCCGCGGTCGCCGTGATCGGCGGGATCTGCGCCGCGGTATTCCCGGGGCTGACCGGTCAGCTGCTCGCGTTGGTGCTGATCTCGGTCGGGCTCGGCGCCGTGGTGCTGCTTGTGTTCTACGAAGTGGGGCTCAGCGAGGACAAGGAGCGAGCCGCCGAGCAGGCGCGCCGGGAAGAGGGGTCGAACAGGAGCAGCGAGGCTCACCCCAGACCACGCCTGCGCCCCCGGGGCCCACGCCGTCTTCGCGAGTAGCTGCTGTCACAGGCACACCGGCTGTCTCGTCAAACATTGAAAACCGACGCAAGGGAGCCGAAATGAAGATCTTTCTGGCCGGAGCAACGGGCGCGATCGGCAAGCAGCTGGTCCCGCGGCTCGTGTCCGCTGGCCACGACGTCGTCGGCATGACCCGCAGCCAATCCAAGCAGGACGCGATCAGGCAGATGGGCGCCACCCCCGTGATGGCCGACGCCTTGGACGCCGAGCAGGTCGCCGACGCGGTCGCCGAGGCGCAGCCTGACGTGATCGTGCATCAGCTGACCGCGATAGCCGGTTTCGATACCCGCCATTTCGACCGGACGTTCGCCGCCACCAACCGTCTGCGAACCGTGGGAACAGACCATCTGCTGTCCGCCGGACATGCGGTCGGGGTCACGCGCTTCATCGCCCAGAGCTATGCAGCGTGGCCGTACGCGCGCACCGGCGGCCCGGTGAAGACCGAGCAGGACCCGCTCGACCCCGCCCCGCCGTCTCAGATGCGCGAGACCCTTGAGGCGATCCGTCATCTGGAGGACGCCGTCACCGCGGCGGACTGGACCGAGGGAATCGTGCTTCGCTACGGCGCCTTCTACGGCCCCGGTACGTCGATGGCACCGGGGACCGAACAGTTCGAGATGGTTCGCAAGCGCAAGTTTCCGGTGGTCGGCACCGGCAGGGGTGTGTGGTCGTTCATCCACATCGCCGACGCCGCTGAGGCGACCGTCGCAGCGATTGAGCGCGGCCGGCGCGGGATCTACAACGTCGTCGACGACGACCCGTCGCCCGTCGCCGAGTGGCTCCCGGCGCTCGCGCACGAGCTCGGCGCGCCGAAGCCGTGGCACGTTCCTCGGTTCGTCGGGCGTCTGGCGGCCGGCGAAGCCGGCGCGGTGATGATGACCGAGATCCGCGGGGCCTCCAACGCCAAGGCCAAGCGGGAGCTTGGGTGGCAGCCCCAGCATCGAAGCTGGCGCCAGGGGTTCGCGGCGGCGTGAGTGATCACGAGAGACTGCTCGATGAGTTGCGCCCCGGGGCGTTCGCGATCGCCTACCGGATGCTCGGCAGCGTGACGGAGGCCGAGGACGTAGTTCAGGAGGCGCTCCTGAGGGTGCACCGCACACTCGAGGAGGGCGAGCGGATCGACTCGCCGCGAGCCTTCGTCGCAACCGTGACCACGCGGCTTGCGATCGACGAGCTGCGCTCGGCACGGGCGCGGCGCGAGCAATACGTCGGCGAGTGGCTACCGGAGCCGATCGTCACCGAGGGCTCCGACGATCCCGCGCGGCATGCGGAGATGGCCGACTCGCTGTCGGTGGCGATGCTCGTGTTGTTCGAGACTCTGTCTCCCGAGCAGCGTGCCGTGTTGCTGCTGCGCGACGTGTTCGACTACGGCTACGACGAGATCGCCCGTATCGTCGGCAAGAACGAGGACAACGTGCGTCAGCTCGCGACTCGCGCGCGACAGCACGTCGACGCCCGGCGACCCCGGTTTCAGAGCACGCGCGAGCAGCGCGACGAGCTCGCGCAGAAGTTCTATGCGGCCGCACAGGACGGCGATCTCGGCGGTCTCGAGGCGCTGCTCGCTCACGACGTGACGCTGACGGGCGACGGCGGCGGCAAGGCGCCGGCGCTGGCGCGGTCGCTTCACGGCCGCAACCGCGTCGCCCGCACGCTGCACAACTGGTTCAAGCTCGGCGCCCGGATCCCGGGCGCCGGGATGCGCCCCGTGGAGGTCAACGGCGGACCCGGGGCGATGCTCGTCGACGGCGAGGGCCGGCTGATCGGCGTGCTGGCGCTCGACATCGAGGGCGGCTACATCAAGTCGATCAGCTCGGTCGTCAACCCGGACAAGCTCTCGCACCTGGGGCCGGTCGCGAACCTCCGCGAGCTACTGCGGCCGCAGCCCGGGGAATAATGTCCGCGTGGCGGACATCGGCCAGCAGCTTCGTGAGGAGGACGTAGACGCCGATCCCGTGCGCCAGTTCGCCGATTGGTTTGCCGAGGAGGTGTACGCGGGTGTGCGCGCACCGGAGGCAGTTGCCCTGGCCACGGCAGCGGCGGACGGCTCGCCGTCGGTGCGGATGGTGCTCGTCAAGCGCTACGACGACGACGGGTTCGTGTTCTTTACCAATTACGAGAGCCGCAAGGGCCGCGAGCTGCAGGCCAACCCGCGCGCGGCGCTCCTGTTTCACTGGGAACGCCTTGGGCGTCAGGTGCGGATCGAGGGCACGGTGGCGCGAATCAGCCCGCAGGAGACGGCCGACTACGTCCGCAGCCGGCCGCGACTCAGCCAGCTGAGCGCGCTTGCGTCGCCACAGAGCCGCCCGATTCCCAATCGGGGCTGGCTCGAGCACCGGGTGACCGAGATCGCCGCGCGAAACGCGGACGCCGAGCTGCCGCTGCCCGAGGTCTGGGGCGGCTTTCGCCTGGCTCCGGAGACGTTTGAGTTCTGGCAGCACCGCGACGATCGGCTGCACGACCGCCTTCGCTACCGGCCACGCGAGGACGGCGGCTGGCAGGTCGAGCGCCTCGCGCCCTGACGCGCTCGGACCCGCGATGGGATGATGGGAGCCATGTCCGATGATCCGAACGTGTTCGAAACCGAGTCCTGGGACCGCGAGATGGGCGCCGCCCGGGGGAGCCGGCTAGGCCCGCGGGCCGGAAGCTCAGAGCTCGGCTGTGCGCTGTACGAGCTCGATCCCGGTGGGCAGGCCACGCCGTATCACCTGCACCACGGAAACGAGGAGCTGCTGATCGTGCTCGACGGCGAGCTCGAGCTGCGCACACCGGAGGGGAAGCGTGCGGTGTCAAGAGGCGCCGTGGTCGGATTCCCTGCGGGGCCTGCCGGCGCGCACCGGCTGCGCAACGTGTCCGACGAGCGGGCTCGGTATCTGCTCGTGTCGACGATGCGCATGCCCGAAGTTGCCGAGCAGCTCGACACCGGCACGATCCTCGCGATGACGGCGCCAGGCGACGGCTGGGCGTTCCCCACTGGCGCGGACGCCGACTACGTGGCGCTGACGCTCGCCGCGATCGAGGCCGACAAATGAGCACCGGGCAGGCATCCACGGCCGACGGCCAGATCGCCGGGCTGCGCGACGGCTATGCCGACCTCCCTGGCTCGCGCCTTCACTACGTCGAGGCCGGAGACGGCCCGCTGGTCGTGCTGCTGCACGGCTTTCCCGACTTCTGGTTCAGCTGGCGCTTTCAGATTCCGGCGTTGGCCGCGGCCGGCTTTCGGGTCGTTGCCCCCGATATGCGCGGCTACAACCTGTCGTCGCGGCCCCAAGCGGTCACCGACTACGACATCGACCTACTGGCCGCCGACATCCGCGACTTGATCCGCGAGCGCGGTGCGGAGCGGGCGTTGCTCGTCGGTCACGACTGGGGCGCTGCGGTTGCATGGGCAACGGCCGCCCAGCATCCGGAGGCGGTGCAGCGGCTGGCGATCCTCAACGTTCCGCATCCGCGGCGGATGCTCCACGGCCTACGCCGGCCACGCCAGATCCTGAAGTCCTGGTACATGTTCTTCTTCCAGATTCCGTGGCTTCCGGAGCGGTTGCTGTGCGCGCGGCGCTGGCGCGGGTTCCGCTACGGCTTCGAGCACGACGCGCGGCCCGGCACCTTCACCCGCGGCGACATCGAGCGCTATGTGGAGGCGTGGTCGCAGCCCGGCGCCGTGACCGCGATGCTCAACTACTACCGGGCTGTGTTCCGCCAGTCGCCCCGGCGCGCGGAGGCACGGATCCTGCCGATCGCCGCGCCGACGCTGGTGATCTGGGGCGAACGCGACCGTTACCTCGGCGTCGAGCTCGCAGAGCCCGATCGCGCTGACGTTCCGAACCTCGAGCGCGTGGTCAAGCTTCCCGCAGCTTCGCATTGGGTCCACCACGACGAGCCCGAGCGAGTGACGGAGCTGTTGATCGAGTTCTTCGGCGGTCAACGCCACCAGAACACGCCATAGGACCGTGCGGAGGGACGCACGCTAACGTGGCGGCGCGTGGGGCAGACCGTTCTAGAGATCTTGCTCGCGCCGGCTTTGGTGGCGCTGGCGACGCTAGTCGGCAGGCGTTGGGGCAGCCGAGCTGGAGGGCTTGTCAGCGCGTTCCCGGCGGTCGTCGGCCCCGTTTTGCTGATCATCGCCGAGCAGCGGGGTGACCTGGCCGCCGAGCGCGCCGCGAGCGCGACGCTGCTCGGTCTTGTCGCGTTGAGCGGGTTCGCGCTGGCATACGCGAGGTTCGCTCGGGGGACGCGCTGGCCGACGAGCCTTGCCGCGGGCTGGGCTTGTGCGGTCGCCGCGGCGACGATCGCCGGCTGGTCGCTCGGCGGCGCCGGTGTGCCGGTCGCCCTCACTGCGGCCGTCGTCTCGATCGCGCTGGCGCGGGCCGCGCTGCCGCGGCGCGCGGACCCGACGAACCTCGGCTCCTTGACGAATCCCCGCGCAGAGGTTGTCGTGCGGATGGCGCTCACCGCGGCACTGATCGTGCTGTTGACTGTCGCCTCCGAGCGGCTCGGGCCGGTGGTCGGCGGCATGCTCGCGGCGCTGCCGGTGCTCGCGTCGGTGCTGGCGGTGTTCACACATCGCGGCCACGGCTCCGACGCCGCGATCGGGTTGCTCGCAGGAATGTTGACCGGGATGACCGGCTTCGTGGCGTTCTGCGCTGCGATCGCGCTGCTCGCGGCGCCGGCGGGCACCGCCGTGGCGTTCGCGGTGGCGACGATCAGCGCGGTCGCCGCGCAGGCGCTAACGCTGTGGGGCGGCGCGGGCCTCCACGGAAGCGGAATTCATCGCACCGCCACGCCCTGCTCGGCCAGCGAAGCGTCGAGCGCCTGATCGAACAACGAGCGGACATGCGCCGCGGCCGCGTTTTCCTCGCCGAGGATGCGATCGGCAACGTGCTCTGTCTCCTCGTCACCAACCCGCGCTGCGACTCGTCGCAGCAGCTCGTACGCGGCGATCTCCAGATGCTCGAACGCGTACGCGAATGCCGCGAGCTTTGCGGGCGTGTCGGGCTGGGCGCCAAAGAATGCGCCCCAGTTGAGGGCGCCGATGCTGAGTGCGGCGTCCTTGAGCCTCGAAGGGGAGGAGCCGCGCGCGTCGAGCCGTGCCGCTACCAGGCGTTGGTGGCCCTCGGTCTCTTCACGGTGGCTCGAGTAGGCGGATGCGAGCTCGGGCGAGCCCGCCAGGCCGGGCGCCTTGCCGAGCAGCACGAGCGCCTGGGCCTCGATCGCGTGGGCGTCGGCGAGGTATTTGTCCAGCTGCTGTGAGAGGTCGTCGGGATCGAGCTCACGCAGCGCGGCGTCGACGGCAAGGTCGAAGCATTGGGCGAGCCGGTCTCCCATGGCCCGCTCCTGGGCCTCGATCAGCCCGGCGGCTTCTACGGTGGCGTTGTCACCGGCACGCCGAGCGACCCGGCCAAGCAGGTCGTACGCCGCCTCCTCCATGTGCTCGTAGGAAAAGCGTGTGCCACGAGCTTGCCCGGCGTGTCTGGCCGCGCCTTGGCGAAGGCGCCGAATCCCGCACCGGTCAGCGTCCCGGCCAGATCCTTGATCTTGGACGGTTTGGCCCCGTAGGCCTCCAACCGCTCGCTGACGAGGCGCTCGTGGCCCTCGGTCTCGGTCAGGTGGTCTAAGAACGCCGCCGCGATCCGCTCGTCGCCGGCCATTCCCGGCGCCGCGTTCATCTGCACCAGAGCCTGTTGTTCGATCGAGCGGACGTCGGTGAGGTACTTGACCAGCTGTTCCTCGAGCGTGTCTGTGCTCATCATGCGCTCCGTAAATCGATTTCTCTCTGCTCCCCGGCTGCGGGGGGATAAAACGAGACCTGGCGGTGCGCACTTGAACGTCACGCCGTTGTCTGCGGATACTGTGCGCGTGGGTCAGCAGGTCACCGCCAGGGCCTTCAGCCGGGAGGACCGCCAGCGCTACCGGCGCAAGGTGCGGTTGAGCCTCGACGTGTTCGCCCGGATGCTGTCGGAGGCGCGGTTTCATCCCGAACAGCGGTCGTTCGGTCTCGAGATCGAGCTCAACCTGACCGACGACCACGGCGATCCGGCGCTCGTCAACGCCGTCGCCTTGGAAGCGATCGCCGACGAGGCGTTTCAGACCGAGCTGGGGCAGTTCAACGTCGAGATCAACATCCCGCCGCGGCTGCTCGAGGGCCGGGTGTTTGCCGAGCTCGAGCACGATGCCCGCGCCAGCCTCAACAACGCCGAGGAGCGGTCGCGCACGGTCGGCGCGCACATGGTGCTTATCGGGATCCTGCCCACGATCGGCCCACGGCACCTCAACGCGGAGTCTTTCAGCTCCAATCCTCGCTACCAGCTGCTGAACGAGCAGATCTTCGCGGCGCGCGGGGAGGACCTCGAGATCTCGATCGACGGGGTGGAGCGCCTGGCCATCCACGCCGACACGATCGCTCCCGAGGCCGCGTGCACCAGCGTGCAGCTGCATCAGCAGGTCGAGCCCGAGGGGTTCGCCGCCCACTGGAACGCCGCCCAGGCGATCGCTGGGATTCAGGTCGCGGTCGCGGCGAACTCGCCGTTCTTCTACGGCAAGGAGCTGTGGCGCGAGACGCGCATCGCCCTGTTCGAGCAGGCCACCGACACGCGGCCGGAGGAGCTGAAGATCCAGGGGGTGCGGCCACGCGTGTGGTTCGGCGAACGCTGGATCACGTCGATCTTCGACCTGTTCGAGGAGAACGTGCGCTACTTCCCGGCGCTGCTGCCCGTGTGCGAGGCCGAGGACCCGCTCGAGACGCTCGAGCGCGGTGACGTCCCGCGCCTGGCGGAGCTGCGACTGCACAACGGCACGATCTATCGCTGGAACCGCCCGATCTACGACGTCGTCGGCGACCAACCGCACCTGCGGGTGGAAAACCGCGTGCTGCCCGCCGGTCCCACCGTCGTCGACATCATGGCCAACGCGGCGTTCTACTACGGCCTTTTGCGGGCGATCGCCGAGGAGGAGCGCCCCGTGTGGTCGCAGATGTCGTTCTCCGCCGCCGAGGAGAACTTCCACTCCGGCGCGCGCGGCGGGATCGACGCGCGCGTGTACTGGCCGGGGTTGGGCGAGGTTCCGGCTGCCGAGCTCGTCGTCAGGCGCCTGCTGCCGATGGCGCGCCAGGGCCTGGAGCGCACCGCGATCGACCCGGCCGACGCGGATCGACTGCTGCAGATCATCGAGCGACGCTGCGTGACGCTGCGAAACGGCGCGTCATGGCAGAGCGAGGTGTTTCACCGTTTCTATGACGGGGGCATGGACCGCACGCAGGCGCTTAGGCGGATGACCAAGCTCTACCGCGAGCACATGCACTCCAACGTGCCCGTCCACGACTGGCCCGGCGACTGATCGCTCCGGCGACTATGCCCAGGCCGGCTCGCGACCCTGCTCTGAGACCCATTGGCCGACCAGCCCGCGCAGGTGGGCGACGAAGCGCTCCCGCTCGTGGGCCGGGTACGTGGCCCGGACGGTGTCGAGCAGCAGACGGTCGAAGTCCGGCGAGCTCACCCAGTCGAGCACGAGCTCGTCGACGTGCGACAGGTGGGTGTCGCAGAACTCGCGGTAGCGATCGGTCTCGAAGTAGTCGTCGATCAGCCCGCGGTAGCCAGCGAGCTTCTCCTCGTAGCTGAGATCTTCGCGGTCGCCGATCTCGAAATAGCGGCGCGTGTCGAGGTCCAGCGGCGGGCGGCGGCCGGTGACCGTGCAGAACGTGCACCACTTCAAGAGCGTCTTGATCGCCCGCGGGAAGTAGTAGTGCAGGCTCGTCAACGCGACGTCGGGCGAGGCGTTGGCGTAGTCGATCGGGTGCACCTGATCGCCGCGGACCAGGCACTCGCACGAGTTGAACTCCCAGCGGAAGAACGCGTTGACCAGCCGGCTGATCGTCAGGACTTCGTCGCCCAGCTGCGGCGACAGGAAGTCGTGGGCGACCTCGTAGCGGTCGTGCATCGGCTTCTCGGGCCGGAACTTCATGATCATCGTCTCGGGTCCGATCGACAGCGAGCGCGCGAACACGTCGAACCCCTCGACCGACGCCTGCAGGTGCATCAGCCGCCTGCCCGACGCGTCGTAGGCGCGCTCGAGCTCTTCGCGGTTGCGCACGCGGTTGACCCCGATCCACTGGCCGCCGTCATACGGCTTCATGAACAGCGGGTAGCCGATCTTCTCGGCGATCGCGGGCAGGTCGAACGGGAGGTTGTAGCGGGCGGCGGTGTACTGGAAACGAGAGTTGTCGGGCGGATCCTTATGCGGGACCAGCACCGTCGGAGGCACCTTCAGCCCGAGGCGGATCATCGCGCAGTAGGCCGCGTGCTTCTCCATCGACTGGAACGTGAACGGGCTGTTGAGCAGGTACACGTCGTCCATCAGCGCGACCTTCTTGAGCCACTCCCGCGGGAGGTAGTACCAGTACGCGAGCCGGTCGATGACGAGCTCGTATCGGGGGCGGTCGCGCAGGTCAAACGGCTCGATCGTGATCCGCTCGGTGACGATCCGGTGGCGGTGTCCGGAGTCGTCGGTGATCGTTCCCAGGCGCGAGACGAGGGTCTCGAACGCCCTCGGCCAGTCCTCCTCGGTGCCGAGCAACAGGCCGATCAGGTGAGTGGTCTCGGTCATAGGCGGGTCGTCAGCAGAACCGTGGCAGATGATGCGCCAGCTGGGCGCGCCATGAAGGCCAATCGTGAGGTACGTCATACCCCCAGAGGTCCATCTCGCACCGGATCCCCTTGGACTGCAGCAGCTCGGCGAGCCGGCGCGTGGACGCCAGCGCGCCGGTGGTGTCCTCCCACTGCCCCTGCCCGCAGATCAGCAGCAGGCTGAGCTGCGAGCGCAGCCAGTCGAGATGGTCGCCTTGCAGGTGGGCCACGTAATCCATCGGGTTGTTGAAGTAGGCCGCCTCCCCGCGCTCGCCCCACGCGTCCCAGGCGGCGGGGTCGTAGCTGCCGGACATGCAAATCGCCAACGGGAACACGTCGGCTCGCTTGAGCGCGAAGTTGGCAGCGTGATAGGCGCCGAGGCTGCACCCGCAGGTGATCACCTCGGCCGCGCCCGCGCAGTCATCGCGGATGAACGGAACGACCTCGTGCAGGACCCAGGTCTCATAGACGCCGTGGCGGCGGGCGCGCTCCTCGAGCGGGATGCTGCGGTTCGACCACGACTCGCCGTCGAACGAGTCGACGCAGTAGAGCTTCACGCGGCCTGCGGCGAGCAACTCGCCGACCGCGGCGACCATGCCGCGGCGCTCGAACTCGCCCGCGTCGCCGCGCTCGGTGGGAAACGCAAGGACGGGGCGACCCCAGTGACCATAGGCTGCGACGCCGTTCACGGCGACCCCCAGAGCCGCTGGAGCAGTCCCGTGAGATGCGGATCGAACGCGTCGCGCCAGCCTGTGTAGTTGTGCAGATCGGCCACCTCGCATAGCGCGACGTCGTATCCGAGGGCGTCGAGGGTTGCGGCCATCAGGCGGTTGTTGTGGATGTTCTCCTCCTCGGTGCCGCAGGTCATCACGACCGGAACGGTCTCGGCGCCGGGCTCCGCGCGCAGGACGCCCCCGACGTACCGCGTGATCCGCCGGTAGCGCACAAACCCTGACTCCTGGCGGTCATAGCGCGGCACGAAGAAGCTCGCCGACTGCAGAAACAGGCCCGAAAAGGTGCCGGCCCAGGTGCGCTGCGCCTGGAGCATCGCCAGCCCTCCGAGGCTCGCGCCCATCCCCACGGGAAGGCCGGCGATGCCGACCGCATCCCGCACCGCGGCCAGGATCCGCGACGAGAGCGCGCGGCCGTATACGGCCGACGCCGAGTACCACTCGTTGCGATCTCCGGGTGGGAGTAGCGCGACTCGGAACGGCGGCAGCGTGCCGCGCTCGATCATCACCCCCGCATACTGCGTCAGCCCGGCGAGCTCGGCGTACTCCGGGCCGTCGTGGGCGACGAGCATCGGCAGCTCGCCCTCGCCCGGCGACCAGACGCCGATCTCGAGCGGCCGGCCGAGCACGCGGATGCCGACTGGCTCGACGGTGCCCCGCACCCCGGGCTCCTCGAGCCACGCCGGCGGCCGGTAGTCCGGCGCCCACAGGACGGACTTCTCGCCGAATGCTCCCGGCGCTCGCCGCGGGTTGTCGGGATCGCATACGACGTGTGCGGTGCCGTCGTGATCCAGCAGCTCGAGCTGATACTCCAGACGGGAAACGCGCGTCTCAGGGAGTTGCAGCACCCAGCGACCGTTGTCGCGCACGAAGTCACGCTGGGGCAGCGGCAGGTCCGAGCACAGCCGGACGGCGGCGAAGCGCTGCTCTGGATCGTCGAGGTGAAGTGGGCCCACCATCGGGGCGAAGGTAGCGTTCAGAGCGGGCGAACGCCGCACGCGGTCGCCGCTCGGGCGGCGTTACGGGGGCCCCGTGCCGGGCGACGCGCTATTCATAGTGGTGTGCTGGGTTTCCCTTCGTCAGCTCCAACCCCGCTACGCACCCGCAACTACAGGCTGTACTTCTCGGGCCAGCTGATCTCGGTTCCGGGCACATGGCTGCAGACCGTCGCGCAGGCGTGGTTGGTGCTCGAGCTGAGCTCGAGCGGTAGCGCGCTCGGTGTCACCGTGGCGCTGCAGACTGTGCCGGTGCTGGTGCTCGGGGCGTGGACGGGATCGGTCGCCGACCGCATCGACAAGCGTAAGCTCCTGCTCGCCACCCAGGCCACGCAAGGCCTGCTGGCAGCGATCCTCGGGACGCTCGCGCTGACCGGCGCGGTGCAGCTGTGGATGGTCTGGCTCCTCGCGCTGGGGCTCGGCATCACACGGTCGTTCGACACGCCGACGCGTCAGGCGTTCGTGTCCGAGCTCGTCGAGGGCCCGTCGCTGGCGCGCGCGATCGGCATCAACTCGACCGTCGTCTCGGCAGCGCGCATGATCGGCCCGGCAGCCGGCGGCGTGATCATCGCCGCGGTGGGGGTCGGATGGTGCTTCTTGCTAAACGCGGCCTCGTTCGTGGGACCGCTGATCGGGCTGCTGGCGATGGACGCGAGCAAGCTCTACCGCCCCGAGATCCCGGCGGTGCGCAAGCCGCATGCCGTCCGCGCCGGGCTGCGCTACGTGCGTAACCGCCGCGACCTCTTGATCCCGCTACTGATGATGGCGCTGGTCGGGACGTTGGCGTTCGAGTTTCAGGTGACGATCCCGTTGATGGCGCATTCGGCCTTTCATCTGGGCGCGACCGGCTTCGGCCTTCTGTATGCGGCGATGGGCGCGGGCGCGGTGGTCTCCGGTGTCACGCTGGCAGGCAAGGTGCCCGGTCGCGTGCGGACGCTTGCGATCTCGGCCGCAGCGTTCGGGATCGCGCTTGGCGCGGCGGCGCTCGTTCCGACGCCTGCCGGCGCGGCGATCTGCCTGGCGGTGGCGGGCGCCGCGAGCGTCGTGTACTCGTCGAGCACGAACGGCACGCTCCAGATCCGTGCCGACCCGTCGATGCGCGGGCGGGTGGTCGCGCTCTACATCATGGCCTTCATGGGCTCGACCGCAGTCGGCGGCCCGCTCGTGGGCGTCGTGGGTCAGGTGGTCGGACCTCGCGCATCGCTGTGGGTCGGCGCGCTCGGCTGCGCTGCAGCAGTGCTGCTGGCGCTCGCTTACGAGCTGCGAGAGCGCGGACGACGTCAGCCGGCAAGAACGCAAACTGGCGCGGTGGCTGCCGGCTGATTAGCATCGGCCGTCATGGGATGGCTACCTGACGGTTTCGCCCACCCCGAGCGCGTCGACCTCGGCAGCGGACATCACCTGCGACCGATCCGCGCAAGCGACGTCGACATCGACTTTCCAGCCGTGATGGGGTCCCGCGAGCGCCTCTGGTCGAAGTACGGCGAGGCGTGGGGCTGGCCCCCGGCGACGATGACCCTCGAGCAGGACCGTGACGACCTCGCTCACCACGAGGCCGAGATCGCCGCTCACGAGACGTTCAACTACGCCATCCTCGACGAGTCCGAGAGCGAGTTGGTCGGCTGCGTCTACATCGATCCGCCCGAACAGGAATCCGCGCCCGGCACCGACGCGGTCGTGTCCTGGTGGGTCGTCGATTGCATGGCCGGCTCCGACCTCGACCGTGAGCTGGGGGAGTTCGTGCCGCGCTGGCTACACATCGCCTGGGGTTTCCGAGCGGTCGACTACTCGCCCTGACGTCCGGGACAGGTGGTCCTCCAGGGCGTCTCGCGCGTCGCCGTCAGTCTTGAGGACGTCGCGTGGCCGCCGACGGCCTTTCGAGCTCTTCCATACCCTGAAGATCTTGAGCGTCCGACCGGCTGAGACGGCGGAGCCGCCCGCCGGCACTGTGGCGCAGGGCTTGCGGATCGGCGTCCCCTACGCGATGGCCTCGTTTCTCCTGGGCCTCTCGTTCGGCGTGCTCGCACGCCCCGTGATGGGGGCGCTGGCGACGATCGTGATGTCGGTGATCGTGTTCGCGGGCTCGGCCCAGTTCGCCGCGCTCGCGGTGCTCTCGGCGGGCGGCGGCGCGCTGCCGGCGATCGTTGCCGGGAGCCTGTTGAACCTGCGGTTCATCCCGATGGGGATCGCGATCGCTGCTTCGCTCGATCACCGTGCGATCGGCCGAGCGATGCGAGGCCAGGCGCTCGTCGATGCGTCCTGGGCGCTTGCCAACCGCGGCGACGGGAGCTTTGACATCGCGTTGCTGCTCGGGTCGACGCTGGCCCAGTACCCCGCCTGGGTGCTCGGCACGGTCGCCGGTGTGCTCGCTGGAGGGGTGATCACCGATCCCGGCTCACTGGGACTCGACGCGATCTTTCCGGCGTTCTTTTTGGCCTTGCTCGCGATCGAGCTGCAGCGCCCCGGAGCTCGCTTGGTCTGCGCGCTCGCGGTCGTGATCGCATTGGCGTTGATCCCGATCGCGCCGCCCGGTGTCCCGATCATCGCCGCCGCGCTGGCCGCACTGGCTGGGCTGCGGCGATGAACACGACGGTGTGGATCACGATCGCGGGCCTGGCCTTGACAACGGCGGCGATCAAGGCGTTCGGACCAGTTGTGTTCGGTGCCCGCGACCTTCCGCGTGCGCTCGCGCGAGTGATCCCGATGCTGGCGCCGGCGCTGCTGACGGCCTTGGTGGTGACTGAGACCGTCAGCGGCTCGGGCCGCTCGATCGTGATCGATGCGCGTTCGGGCGGGCTTGTGGTGGCCGCGGTCGCGATCGCCCTGCGGGCACCGCTGATCGTCGTGGTGGTCAGTGCCGCGGCGGCGACGGCGATCCTGCGCGCACTGGGGTGACGCTATGCGCGGGGGTCGGTGCGACGACACCGGGTAGGTCGATCTCGACCCGGGCGCCGCCTCCCGACCCTGCGCCGGCTCGGACCGTGCCGTCGTGGGCCTCGGCGATCGCCCGCACGATCGCGAGCCCGAGGCCCGCACCGCCGGCCAGGCGATTACGCGAGGCATCGGTGCGGTGAAAGCGCTCGAATATGCGGTCGCGCTCGGCTGGCGGGATTCCCGGGCCGTCGTCGATGACCACGAAGCGGACGCGGTCGCGCCCGATCCTCTCCACCTCGAGCCGGACCAGGCCGTCGGGCTCGGCCGTGTGCTCGATTGCGTTGCGTGCGAGGTTGCGCAGCGCCTGGGCGAGCCTGTCGGGATCCGCGGACACGGTGACAGGCGGCACGTCGCCGAGCTGGAAATCCCTTTCGGCGGTGAGCGTGAGGCCGCCCCAGAGCTGAGGGACGAACGTCGTCAGGTCGACGGGCCGGATGCGCAGGAAGTCGGTGCGCTCGGAGCGGGCGAGCACGAGCAGATCGTCGACCAGACGAGTGATGCGCGAGATCTCGTCCTGCAGTAGCGCTTCGACGCGCTGCAGCTCTTCGGGGCTCGGGTCGGGGTCGGCGGCGAGCACCTCGAGCTGGCCCTGCATCACGGTCAACGGCGTGCGCAGCTCGTGCGAGGCATCCGCGACGAACTCGCGCTGGGCATCGAACGCGGCCTCGAGGCGGTCAAGCATGTGGTTGAACGCTTCGCCCAGCACGCGAACCTCGCGTGAGCTGGCCTCGGCGGCCGGCATGCGCGGACGCAGGTCGCCGCCGTCGACGCGCGTGGCCAGGCCGGCAAGCCGCCGCAACGGCGCCGACACCCGACCGCCCACGAGATACGACGCGACGAGGGCCAGCACCAGGGTGATCGCCGCCGCCAGCAGGAAGGCCCGCGCAACGCCCGCTTGTGAGCGCGATACAGCGGTGAGCGCCTGGCCTGCGCCGACGTATACCGTGGTGCCCGCCGCGCGGATCGGCAGCTCATAGAAGCGGACCTTGCCGACATCGGGCGCTTCCATCGTCGAGTAGCCCGGATGTGGCTGGACCAGGCGGCGTCCGATCGAGTTCTCCTGCGCTTGATGGGCCGCGGATTCGCCGTCGTCGGGGCGGTTTGAGCCGAGCAGCTCAGGATGGTTGCTGGCGCTCCCAACGCCCGGGATGAGCGCGAACAGCAGCGTCGATGCCTGCTTGTAGGGCTGCGCCGTGGCGTACCCGCGCGCGGACGTCAGCAGCGCGTCGGGGCTCGAGCCCTGCTGGGAAGACAGCGTGTGAGCAAAGTCAACCGCGGCGGTGTGCAGGTCGCCGTCGATCTCCGAGCGCAGGCGGCTGCCGGTCGCGTCGTACACGACCAGAAAGGTCACGGCCATGCACACGACGACGACTGCTGCGACCCACGCCGTCAGGCGTGCGCGCATGCTGTCGAGCGCGAGCGGCCGGCGCTTCATGCGCCGCCGGCGTCGAGCCGGAAGCCGACCGCGCGGATCGTCGTGATCGGCGCCGCCCGGTCCCCGATGCTCAGCTTGCGCCGCAGATAGCCGACGTAGACGTCGACGATATTGGTCCCGGGGTCGTGGTCATAGCCCCACACGGCTCGGAGGATCTGCTCGCGCGAGAGCACCTGGCCACGGTTGCGGACCAGATACACGAGCAGCTCGAACTCGGTCGTGGAGAGGTTCACGGGCGTGCCATCGACGCTCACGTCGCGCGAGATCAGATTGATCTCGAGCCCGTCGACCTTCAGCTCGGTGCCCGGGTCGCGGGTCGCCGAGCGCAGCTGGGCTCGGATCCGCGCGGCCAGCTCGGCCACCGAGAACGGCTTGACGATGTAATCGATAGCCCCGGAGTCGAGTCCCTCGATCCGGTCCTGCACCTCGCCCTTGGCGGTCAGCACGATCACCGGCAGGGCGGGACGTCTGTCATGCAGCGTCCTCAGCACCTCGGACCCGGACAAGCGCGGCAGCATCAGGTCGAGCACTACGAGCTCGACCTCGGGGTCCAGTGCGCGGGCCAGGCCGGACTCGCCGTCGGTCTCGGCGACCACCTCCAGCCCGCGGCTGCGAAGTCCGCGCTCCACGAAGTCGACGATCCCGGGCTCATCCTCAACCACGAGGATCATGGAGCGATCATGGCAAAAGCCGCGCGGGATCGGCGTGAGTTCAAGAGCTTTCTCATGCGATGGTAAACGCTGGTTAAGCGACCGTTCCGACACTCACGACATGGCGGTGATCCAGCGCGCTGCACCAACCATGCCCTCACGCCGCAGGCGGCCCTTGCTTGGTGGCGGGACCGACGGCAACGAGCGGCTGACCGCGATTGCAGGCGTTTTGCTGCTGGCGCTGTTCGCGGTGCTGGGCGCGACGATTGTTCGCATTGGCCAGCTTTTGTGGCTGCATCTGTTCCTCGGGCTGCTGCTGATCGGCCCGGTCGCGCTGAAGCTGGCAAGCACCGGATATCGCTTTGCCCGCTACTACCTGGCGACCGCGGCGTATCGCCTGAAGGGGCCGCCGCACCCATTGCTCCGTGTCCTGGCGCCGATCCTGGTCGTCACGACGCTCGCGGTGTTCGTCACCGGCGTGCTCCTGCTCGTCGACGGTCCCGGCTCACGCGATCAGCTGCTGCTTTGGCACAAGGTGAGCTTCATCGTGTGGCTGGTGGCGATGGCGCCGCACGTGCTCGGCCACCTCGTGGAGCTGCCGCCGGCACTGCGCCTCTCGCGTAACGCCGGCCCCACCCCGACTGGCGGCGGCGCCGGGCGCGCGATCGCGCTGGCGTCGGCAATCGCCGGCGGAGCGGTGCTCGCGATCGTGCTACTGCCCGATTTCAGCGCCTGGACCGCCGCGGCCGCGCACTTCCACCATCACCATGACGGATGAGACGCGACCGAGCACATATCGCGCGCGATATCGCGGTGGCGCGCCTGGCCAGGGTGAACCGGTGGGTGACGGCCGGCGCGTTCGTGGCGGTCGGGGCGTTGACCGACGTGGTGGCGCACGCCGCGCCGGGTCACGCAGTCGCCAAGCCCGCTGCCGCTCCTGCGGCGTCGGGCGGGCACGTTCGCACTCAGACGCAGAGCCGGCATCACCACCGCCGAGTCGCCGCGGCGCACCACCACCACGTCGATCGGCCCCTGCAGTCGACCACGCCGCCGGCTGCCGCCGCACCGCAGCCGACCCAGTCGGCGCCCGCCCCAGCGCCGGCGGCCGCGCCGGCCCCAGCGCCCGCTCCAGCGCCCGCTCCCTCACCGGCGCCCTCCTCGGCGCCGGTGTCCGGCGGCTCTTGAGCACGTGCCCGCTGCCGCCTCAACCATCGGCCCCAGCGCCTACTGGTACCTGACGCGCGCCAGCGGCACGGTCGCGCTCGTGCTCCTGACCGCGTCCCTGCTGTTCGGGATGGTCAACGTCACTCGGGCGTCGGCCCGCCGCTGGCCGCGGTTCGTGATCGACGGTATCCACCGTCGCGTGTCGATCCTCGCCGTCGCTTTCCTCGTCATCCACATCCTCACCTCGGTCCTGGACTCGTTTGCGCCGATTGGGCTGCTCGACGCGGTGATCCCGTTCCACGGCTCCTACCGGCCGTTCTGGCTCGGGCTCGGCGCGCTCGCCTTCGACCTGCTGATCGCCGTCCTGATCACAAGCCTCGCGCGCGCCAAAGTTGGATACGGGACGTGGCGTGCGATCCACTGGCTGGCGTATGCGTGCTGGCCGGTCGCGGTGCTGCATGGCTTGGGCACCGGCAGCGACACCAAGCAGTGGTGGCTGGTGCTGGTCCTTGTGGGCTGCGTCACCGCCGTGCTTGTCGCGGCGATGGTGCATCTGACCGTGCTGGGGTCGCGCTTCACGAGCGGGATCCGGGCGGCAGGCCTCGTCGGGGTGGTGGGATTCGCACTCGGGCTGGTGGTGTGGGTTCCCCAGGGGCCGCTCGGTCGCGACTGGGCGCGCCGTTCGGGGACGCCGCGGTCGCTGCTGACAAAGCCCGTGGCTCCGCGCCGCAACGGCTGACCGGGCTCTTTCGGGGCGGGCGGGCGCGGTCCTCAGTAATTAAGTGCCGTCCTTCGCCGGGATTGCCCGGTTAACCCGGCGAAGGCCCGTGCCTATGGTCGGCCCATGAGCCCAGATTTCGCGGCCCGACCACCAGAGACCCCGCAGTTCACAGACCTTCGGAGCAAGCTGCTCGAGCTATCACGCGTCGAATGCCTCAACCTCCTGCGCCGCACCCACTTCGGCCGGCTTGCGGTGAGCAGAGGAGAGGGGGCGCCGATCATCCGGCCACTCAACTACGTGTTCGACCCGCGCTCCCAGAGCGTGGTGTTTCGCACCGCCCAGGGTTCGAAGCTGCACGGGCTGCTGAGGGCCGGGGAGGCCGCGTTCGAGATCGACGGCATCGATCACGGAGGCCGCACCGGCTGGAGCGTGGTTGTGATCGGCGCAGCCGAAGAGGTCACCAACGCGAGCGAGATCCGCCGGCTGGACCAGCTCGGCCTCGAGGTGTGGGCGCCGGGGCCGCGCAGCCACTGGGTTCGGATCCGGGCGCGGACCCTCTCCGGACGGCGCATCGCGGCTGTCGAAGACAGTTCAACCAGGACCACCCGCGCTACGTAGTTTTCCGAAGCAATCGCTCGGCCTGGCGCGGCTGTCGCGGTCAAACCCCGATCCGTAGTCTGCCTCGCATGACCTCCACCACCGACAACAGATTCCGCGTCGTGATCGCCGGCGGCGGCGTCGCGGCGCTCGAAGCGGCACTCGCACTGCGGGAGCTCGCCGGAGACCAGATCACGACCACCGTCCTGTCGCCTAGGAGCGACTTCGTCTACCGGCCCATGCGCGTGCGTGAGCCGTTCGCCTACAAAGGCGCGCAGCAGTACCCGCTGGCCGACATCGCGCGGGAGGTCGGATTCGAGTTCAGGCAGGACGCGTTCAAATGGCTGGACCCCGCCGAGCGCAAAGTCCACACCGACGGGGGAGAGGAGCTTGAGTACGACGCGCTGCTGCTCGCGATGGGCGCCGCCCAACGCCCGGCCCTGAGCCACGCCGAGACGATCGACGACGCGAGGCTAGACGAGCAACTGCACGGGCTGATCCAGGACGTCGAGGGCGGTTACCTCCACAAGCTCGCGTTCGTGGTCCCGAGCCGCATGCCCTGGCCGCTTCCGATCTACGAGCTCGCGCTGATGACCGCACAGCGGGCGTTTGACATGAACGCGAAGACGTCGATCACGCTTGTGACACCGGAGGACGCCCCGCTGGCGATCTTCGGTGACGAGGTCAGCAAGCAGATGGAGCGTCTGCTCGAAGACAATGGAATCCTGACCATCACAGCGGCCCATTGTGAGACGCCGACGCCCGGTGAACTGACGCTTCATCCCGGTGGACGAACGCTGAGCTTCGAGCGAATCATCGCTCTCCCGGAGCTGTTCGGCCCCTCCACGCCAGGCGTGCCGAAGGGGTCGCCCGGCGGCTTCATCCCGATCGACTCGCACTGCCAGGTTCGTGGTCTGGACCGTGTCTGGGCTGCCGGCGACGCCACCGACTTCGCCGTCAAACACGGCGGGATCGCCGCGCAGCAGGCGGACACCGCAGCGCATGCAATCGCGGCGCTCGCCGGCGCTCCGGTGCAGCCGGAGCCGTTTCATCCGATCATCCGGGCCATCTTGGTCAGCCTCGATAAGCCGAGATACCTCAGCGCCCAGATCACCGGTGGACACGGGTCGAGCTCCGAGTTCAGCGACTCGCCCAGTTGGTCCGCGATCGGGAAGATCGACGCGAAGTACCTTGCGCCCTATCTCGGTGAGCGCGATCGCATCGGAGGGAGGACGGCATGAGCGACCCACTGGAATCCGGCTCCGCGGACTCGATCGGAATCGTCATCGCAGACGATCACGCCGTGGTTCGTCGTGGGCTCAAGCAGCTGCTGGGCGCAGAGCCCGATCTGGAGGTATTGGCCGAGGCCGGGGACATCGACGATGCCCGGCGGTTCGTGCGCGGTCACCATCCGCGAGTGCTCGTTCTCGACCTCAACCTTCCGGGCGGCTCGAGCCTCAAGCACATCCCTGCGATGCGCCAGGAGTTCCCCGACACCCAGATCGTCGTGTTGACCATGCAGAACGAGCCTGCCTATGCCCGCGAGGCGCTGGGCGCCGGCGCCCTAGGTTACGTCCTCAAGGAGGCGGCCGAGACCGAGCTCGTCGAGGCCGTGCGCCGTGCCGCCGAAGGCGACATCTATCTCAACCCGCGGCTCGGGGCACGGGTCGCCGCGGAGCCGCCGCCCGGACCGCCGGATGGTCTTTCCGAGCGCGAAGTCGAGGTCCTGCGCATGATCAGCCTTGGTTACACCAACGCCGAGATCGCCGACCAGCTTTATCTGTCGGTGCGCACGGTGGAGACCCACCGAGCCCACATCCAGCAGAAGCTGCGACTGGGGTCGCGAGCGGAGCTCGTGCGCTACGCACTCGACCACAAGCTGATTCAGGCCGAGGCCTGAGGCTCGGCGACGGGATCGTCGGCTCCCTGGTGCGACGCCGCAGCGGTGGCCACGTCGCGCGGATACGTGTGCCGGGCGCGCAACAGGAACACCCCCGCCGCCCCGAGCGTGCCGAGCAGCAGTAGGAAGCTGATCTCGAGACCCCGGGCTGCGCCTGGCGAGATCACGCCGGGATGCGTGCCGATTGGCGCCTGCTCTGGCGCGATGCCCGCGATCAGGTCGGCGAGACCGCCGAACACGAGCGGTGCAAGCGCTTGGGCCAGTGACCGCAGCACGGTCCGGGTGCTCTCCGCGCGGCCCCACAGGCCGGCGGGCATGATGTCGAGGCGGGCAGCGTCCAGCGGCGGGTTCGCCGCCGACAACAACGACGCGCCTGCCACGTCGAACCACACCGCCGGCGTCAGATGGCTGCCCAGTATGCCCGGGATCAGGAGCGCCGCGGCACCGAGATAACAGAGCGCCGGGATCCACACGCGCACCTCGATCACGCCCCGGCGCAGCAGCTGGTCGGTGATGCGTCCGCTGATCAGCGTCCCGGCGAGCGCCCCGGCGACCAGCAGCGCGAGCACGAGCTCGGCCTCCGGCTGGCTGGCGTGGTAGTGGCCGCGGACGAACAGCAGCGCGAACGTGGACAGCCCGGCGAAGTAGAAGTAGCCGAGCGACGAGCTGATGATCATCAGGATGTTCGTCGGGATCGAGAGGATGTAGCGGACGGCGTCGACGATGCCCATCGACCGCGGGTCGCGGGTCAGCACGAGCTCCGGGTCCGGTTCCACTCCCAGACGGCGAACCGCCTCTCGGGCGAGGTCATCCGCCTCGTCGGGCGGCAGCTGCTCACCGTCGGTCTCGGGCGACTGAGGCTGCGGCGGGCCGGCCGCGACCGCCTCCTTGAGGTCCATGACCCCTGGCTCGAGCCAGCTGTGACCGCCTCGGTGTGGCTCGGGCACGGTGCGGTAGAGCTCGCGAGCGAGGAAGAACCCCGGTATCGCGAGCAGCAGGAATGCGGCGCGCCACGTGATCGCGGCGACCGATCCGCTGACGATGAAGCCGACGGCGGTGCCCGCGATCTCGCCACCCAGGATGTAGGCATAGACGCGGCCGCGCTCGCGCGCCGGGAAGTAGTCGCCCGTCAGCGATGCGATCGCAGGCCCGGCCGTCGCGGTCACGGCGCCGAGCAGCAGGCGGCTGAGCAGTAGCGACGAATAGCTCCCCGCAAACGCGCTCAGCAGCGACGCGATGCTCCACAGCAGGATGCTCAGCGACAGCATCGGCACCCGCTTGATGCGGTCGACGAGCATCCCGACCGGGATCGTGAACAGGGCGCCGACCAGCAGCGCGACCGAGCTCAGCAGACCGATCTTGGTGTTGCCGATGTGAAACGCGTGCTCGAGCTGCGGAGCGACCGCGCCGACGGTCGCGTTGTCGGCCCCGTTCAGCGCCAGCACGGCGCCGAAGATCGTGATCACCCGGGCCCGGGCGGGCCCTCCGACTCGCTTGACGATCTCGCCCCGGACGGCACGGCTCGTCCAGCGCGTGGCGCGCAGCGCCGAGCCGGCCGCCCGTCCGGCTACGTCCTTGGCCGCCACGTCAGCCGTCTCCTGACCTCAGCGAGGGGCCGGTGCCGTGATGATCCCCGCACCTGCCTCAGTATCCCCGACCGGGCGGGCGGCCGAGGGCAGGCCGGCCAGCCGATCAGGATTATCGGGACACTGAAATGTTCTCGGGAGCCCCAGCCTCGTCAGAGATGGCCGATAGGCGAGCGGCTCGCGGCAGCACGAGCAAAGGGCAGCAAGACACGCGCGCGAGCTCGTTGGACGTGCTGCCATGCACCAGCCGACCGAGCGGCCCGTATCCGCGCGAGCCGACCACAAGCAGATCCACCGAAGCGCTGAACATGGCGAGCTCCTCGGATGCCCGGCCGTAGACGGCGTGTGGCTCAACGTCCTCGAGAGCCGACACGCGCCGGCGGGCGTCGTCCAGGAGGTCCTGGATCCACTCGTCGACCGGCGCCGGCCCCGCGCTCAGATCGATCGCGGGTATCGACACGGCTTCGAAGGCCGACAGCCTGGCGTCGTGCTGATTGGCCAACTCGCGGGCGACGGTCAGTGCGCGCTCGCTCTCGGGCTCCCCGTTGTAGCCAACCCCGATCTCGTCAAACCGGCGGGCCTGGCGGGCATAGCCGGCGGGTGCGATCGCGATCGCGCACGGCGCCCCGTTGAGAGCGGCGCGGCTGTCGTCGCCGAGCAGGACGCGGCCTACGACGGTGCTGCGAGAGGAACCGACGACGAGCAGATCCGCGTCCTCGTACTCACAGAGATCATGGAGCCCCCGGCCCACGGAGGTCGAGCCGAGGGAGCACAGGCGGGCGTCCACCCCGGCATCGTGAGCGGCATCCCGAAGGGCCGCGAGCCCCTGCTCACGCCGCGCCGCATCGGATGCGGCGCTCATGCCGAGCCACATCGGAGGATCACCGTGGTAGATGAATGCGAACGTCAGCCGACCGCCTTCGGACAGAAGGTCGATGGCCAGCGCGATCGCATCGCGCCCGCCCTGTGACTCGTCCACGCCGACGATGACATTCCTGAACATCGAAGATCCTCCTGTTGGGTAGCGATGGGTCAGCCGGACGTTGCGGCGACTGACGCTGGTTCTTCGGTTGCCTCCCGGGCGCTGGCCCGCGCTTCGCGCGGGAGCTGCAGGATCGGGCACCCGGCGTGGCGCGTCAGATAGGTGGAGGTCGTGCCGAGGAAGACGTGGTGAAGCGGCCCATAGCTCCGAGAGCCGAGGATCAACAGGTCGACTCTGTCTGCGAGCCGAGAGAGCTCCTCCTTCGGTCCGCCGTAGACCGCGTCGGCCCCGACCCCCTCGAGCAGCTCGAGCTTCTCCCGGCAGCGCCCGACGAGCTGATCTGCGGCTGCCGGCCAGTCGGCGGGGATCGGAGAATCCTCGCGCACGTCCTGAAGGGAGACCACCCAGAGGGCCTCGATCCGAGACCCGCGGCGGCTCGCTATGTCACGAGCCTCGGCCAGCGCCGCCTGACCTTCCGGCGACCCGTCGTAGCCAACGCCGATCGTCTCGAAGTCGTGTGCGGCTTCGGTGTAGCCGCGAGGCGCGACTGCGATCGCACAAGGGGCGCCGTTGAGCGAGGCCCGCGTGTCGTCTCCGATCAGTGCGCGACCCAGCAGGGCACGCCGTGACGATCCAACCACGATCAGGTCCGACCTACGCGCCTGCGCGAGCTCGTGCAGCCCTCGACCGGGCGTGGAATGCCAGGCGCAGACGATTTGGGCATCGACCCCCGCGGCAGCCCGCTGCGCCACCAGCATGCGCTCGGACCCGTCTCGCTGGAGCGCGGCCGTAACCTCGATGCCGCGCGGCAGCAGCCAGCCGGAGCCGTAGATATTGGCGAGAGTGATGGTTGCGCCGGGCGAGGCCAGCCGACGGCCGAGGGCGATCGCATCCCGGCCGCCCTGTCGGCCGTCCACGCCTACCAAGATGTTTGTGAACATTTGGCTCCTCCGGATTGCTTGTCCGGACACCGACGGTAGGCTCGTCGTATCGTTGCCTCATCCGCCCTGTGGCACGGCGTGGCTTCGGAGCCATACGGATGTCTGCTGCGGAATGGGCGAAGTGTGCGGGGTCGGCCAAAATCACGATCATGACGACAGCGACCGAATCCGGGCAAAGCCCCCTCTCCGCCGACGACCTCTCCCTGATCGACCAGTGGTGGCGCGCCGCCAACTATCTGTCGGTGGGCCAGATCTATCTGCTCGCCAACCCGCTGCTACGCGAGCCGCTGGCGCCGGAGCATGTCAAGCCACGGCTGCTCGGGCACTGGGGCACCACGCCGGGACTCAACTTCCTGTACGCGCACATGAATCGAGCGATCAACGCGCGCGATCTGAACGCGATCTACGTCACCGGCCCTGGTCATGGGGGTCCGGGGCTGGTCGCGGGCGCTTACCTCGACGGGACCTACAGCGAGGTGTATCCGCACATCGGTCACGACACCGAGGGGCTGCGGCGCCTGTTTCGGCAGTTCTCGTTCCCGGGCGGCATCCCCAGTCATGTCGCGCCGGAGACGCCGGGATCGATCCACGAGGGCGGTGAGCTTGGCTACTCGCTTTTGCATGCCTACGGAGCCGTGCTGGACAATCCGGATCTGCTGGCGCTGTGCGTGGTGGGCGACGGCGAGGCCGAGACCGGGCCGCTTGCGGCGAGCTGGCACTCGAACAAGTTCCTGAACCCAGCGTTCGACGGTGCAGTCCTGCCGGTCCTGCACCTCAACGGCTACAAGATCGCCAATCCGACCGTGCTCGCGCGCATCTCGCAGGAGGAGCTGGCGGACCTGCTGAAGGGCTACGGTTACGCGCCTCGATTCGTAGAGGGCTCGGATCCCGAGGCGATGCATCAGCTCATGGCGGCGACGCTCGACTCCGTATTGGACGAGATCGCGAACATTCAAAGCGCGGCGCGGGCGGCTGGCGCGCAGCCGCAGCGGCCGCGCTGGCCGATGATCGTCCTGCTGACGCCCAAGGGGTGGACTGGTCCGAAGGTGGTGGACGGCCTGCCCACGGAAGGCACGTTCCGCTCGCATCAGGTCCCACTGTCCGCGGTGCGAACCAACCCTGACCATCTCGCCCAGCTCGAACAGTGGATGCGGTCCTACTCCCCCGAGGAGCTGTTTGACGAGAGCGGCCGCGTAATCGCCCAAGTGAGCACGCTGGCCCCGGATGGCGATCGCAGGATGAGCGCAAACCCTCACACCAACGGCGGCTTGCTGACGCGACCGCTGGAGCTACCCGACTTCCGCGACTACGCAGTGGACGTGCCCGAGCCTGCGCGGACGTCCAGTGAGGCGACGCGGCTGCTGGGCGCATGGCTGCGGGATGTGATCAGCGCAAATCGCGACAGGTTCAGGCTCATGGGGCCCGACGAGACTGCATCCAACCGCCTGTCGGCGGTGTTCGACGTCACCGATCGCGCGTGGGACGCCGAGCTCGAGCCGGGGGATGACCATCTGGCGCCCGACGGACGTGTGATGGAGGTGCTGTCGGAGCATCTCTGCCAGGGTTGGCTCGAGGGCTACCTGGTGACCGGCCGCCACGGGCTGTTCAACTGCTACGAGGCGTTCATTCACATCGTCGACTCGATGTTCAACCAGCACGCCAAATGGCTGAAGGTCACTCGTCAGATCCCCTGGCGCCGGCCGATCCCGTCGCTGAACTACCTGCTCTCATCGCATGTGTGGCGCCAGGACCACAACGGCTTCTCACATCAGGACCCCGGCTTCATCGACCACGTGATCAACAAGAAGGCGGAGATCATTCGCGTCTACCTGCCGCCGGACGCCAACTGCCTGCTGTCGGTCGCCGACCACTGCCTGCGAAGCCGCAACTACGTCAATGTGATCGTCGCCGGCAAGCAGCCCGCGCTCGACTATCTGACGATGGATGAGGCGATCGCGCACTGCACGCGTGGGATCGGGATCTGGGACTGGGCGTCCTCCGACCAGGGCGACGAGCCTGATGTGGTGCTTGCCTGCGCCGGCGACATCCCGACGCTCGAGACGGTGTCGGCGACCGCGATTCTCCGCGAGCGTCTCCCCGAGCTTCGCGTGCGAGTGATCAACGTCGTCGACCTGATGCGGCTCCAGCCGGAGTCTGAGCATCCGCACGGGCTGTCCGACGCTCAGTTCGACGCACTCTTCACCTCGTCGCGGCCCGTGATCTTCGCTTATCACGGTTATCCGTGGTTGATCCATCGCCTGACCTACAGCCGCTCCAATCACCACAACCTCCACGTTCGCGGCTACAAGGAGGAGGGCACCACCACGACCCCCTTCGACATGGTGATGCTCAACGACCTCGACCGCTACCACCTGGTGATGGACGTCATCGACCGGGTGCCCAAGCTCGGGGAGCGTGCCGCCCATCTGCGTCAGGAGATGGAGGACGAGCGCATGCGCCACCGCGCCTATACCCGCAAGCACGGCGATGACTCGCCGGACGTGCGCGATTGGACATGGCCAGGCGCGTAAGCGTTCCCCGCCGGTAGCCGTGCAGGTCCTCGTCGTGAACGCTGGGTCCAGCAGCGTCAAGCTGTCGCTGCTCGGCGACGGAGATAGGACGCTGGCCGATCGCGAGCTCGCCGCCCCGCGATCGGAGCTCGACCCCGCTGCGCTGGAGGACGCACTTGCTGCCGGCCTGGGTGAGGCGGACGCGGTCGGGCACAGGATCGTGCACGGTGGCGATCGCTTCCGGGAGGCGGTACGGATCGACAGCTCGGTTGAGCATGCCCTCGGCGAGCTTGTCGATCTCGCTCCGCTGCATCAACCCAAATCGCTGGCCGCCCTGCAGGCGGTGAACGAGGCGCTTCCAGGAATTCCAGCCGTGGCGTGCTTCGACACCGCGTTTCACGCCACCCTGCCCGACGCCGCAGCCACTTACGCCCTCCCTGAGGCGTGGCGACAGCGGTGGCGCATACGTCGCTACGGATTTCACGGCCTGTCGCACGCCTGGATCGCCCGGCGTGCGCCGAAGATGCTCGGGATCGAAGGCGGCGACCTGCGAATCGTCAGCTGTCACCTCGGGGCCGGAGCGTCTTTGTGTGCGATCAGAGGCGGGCGCTCGGTCGACACCACGATGGGGTTCACGCCGCTTGAGGGACTGGTTATGGCGACCCGGTCGGGCAGCGTCGACCCCGGGCTGCTGCTGTGGCTGCTGGAGCGCACGGACACGAACGAGCGGGAGCTCGCAGCCGCGCTCGAGCACGACTCCGGTCTGCTCGGTCTCGCCGGCAGCGCTGACATGCGTGATGTGGTCACGGGGGCGCGCGGCGGCGATCAGCGGGCCCGCCTCGCGTTCGACGTGTACCTGCATCGGCTGCGCGCCGGGATCGCGTCGATGGCCGCCGCCCTGGACGGACTGGACGTGCTGGTGTTCACCGGCGGCGTGGGGGAACATTCGCCCGAGGTCCGCAGCGGCGCCGTCGACGGTCTCGGCTTCCTCGGTCTCGCGGTCGACGAGTCGATCAACGCCGTCACCGCGGGTGACCGTGACATCTCGGCAGCGACCGCGACCGCACGGACGCTTGTGGTGCGAGCGCGCGAAGACGTCGAGATCGTGCACCAGACCCGCCGTGTCCTGGAGGCCGGACCGCTGACGTGACGGACGAGCCTGCCTTCACGTTCGATGAGGAGTTGCTGTCGTGGCTCGGCGACGAGCCCGCAGCGGTTCGCGAGGAGGATGCCGAGCGCATCCGGGAGATCGCGGCCGAGTTCGCAATGGGCTTTGACGTGCTGGCCGGAATCGGCCCTGCCGTGACGGTCTTCGGCTCGGCGCGCACGCCGCCGACACATCCCCACTACGCGCTCATGCGCGAGGTCGGCGCAGAGCTTGGACGCGCCGGCTACGCGGTCATCACCGGCGGTGGCGGGGGCCTGATGGAGGCGGCGAATCGCGGCGCGAGCGAGGTCGGTGCCGTGTCGGTCGGATGCAACATCGAGCTGCCCCGCGAACAGACCACCAACCAGTACGTGAATGTTCCGCTGCGCTTTCGCCACTTCTTCGCGCGCAAGGTGATGTTCGTCCGCTATGCGTCCGCGTTCGTCGTCGGGCCGGGAGGGTTCGGCACGCTCGATGAGCTGTTTGAGGCACTCACGCTGATCCAGACGGCGACGATCCGCCATTTCCCGGTGATCCTGCTCGACGGGCACCAGTGGGATGGACTGCTGCAGTGGCTGCGCGCTGCCGTGCTCGCCGACCGCCGCATCGACGAGGGGGACCTACGCAGCCTGATGGTCGCAACCACGCCCAGCGAGGTCGTGCAGATCGTCGGCGCTGCGCGCGATCGCCAGCTCGCGGATCGTCCGCGTCGGCCGTCAGAAACATGACCTCCGGCTGACACTCAGTAGTTCTCCGAAGGCGCGGCGGGAACGGACTCGGATGAACCAGGCCTCTACGGAGGCGAAGCTCCGCACATGATCAATGAACAGAACAGAGCCGCAGAGCTGCCGCGCGTCCGCGTATCGGACTGCATGCACGCTGGAATTCTGAGCTGCGCACCCGATGCGCCGCTGGCCGAGGTGGCGAGCATCATGAGCGAGCACCGAGTCCATGCCGTCGCGGTCGTCGATCGTGACGGCGGCAGGCCGGTTGCTGTCGTCTCCGACCTCGACGTCGTCGCGGCTGTCGCCAGCGGCGCGCAGGCGAGCGCGCTCCAAGCCGCTGCCACGGAGCCGCTCGCGGTGTCGGCGCGCGAGTCGCTTCACCGCGCCGCGCAGCTGATGGCCGAGCACGGCGTCGCGCATCTGGTGGTGCTCGACGCTGCCGGGGGCTATCCGGTCGGCGTGCTCTCGACGCTCGACGTCGCCGCGGCGTTCGCCGGCGCGGCATCTGAGTGACATTCACGAACGGGGGAACGCGATGATCCTCATCTGCTACGACGGGTCCGACGACGCAAGGGCAGCGATCGACGCGGCCGGGAAGCTCGTCGGGGGTCAGCGGGCCACCGTGCTGACGGTTTGGCAGCCGTTCGCCGAGGTGCTCGCATCGACCCCTCTGGGCTGGGGGATCGCTCCCGGTGTGCTCGATATCGAGGAGGCCGACACCGCCAGCCGGACGGCGGCGCAGCGGCTCGCGACGGAGGGTGCAGAGCTGGCCCGGCAGGCCGGCTTCAACGCGGAGCCACGCGAGTCCACTCAGCTTGAGACCGTCGCGCACGCAATCCTCGACGAGGCGGAGCTGGTCGGGGCAAGCGCGATCGTGATGGGCTCGCGCGGCCTCACCGGATTGAAATCGCTGCTACTCGGCAGCGTCTCCCACGCGGTCTTGCAGCGCGCCGACAGAACCGTAATTGTTGTCCCGTCTCCAGCCGTAGCAAGCTCGCGTAAACGTCGGCCCGCTCGGTCCTAGGGAACGCGCCAACACTAACTCAACGGAGGTCGATTTCATGTTCAAGAAGATCGTGTGGGCGACCGACGGTTCCGGCTCCGCCGACAAGGCGCTGGCCGTTGCAAAGATGTTCGCCGCTCAAAGCGGTGGCGAGCTTGTCGCGGTCCACTGCGAAGAGCTGACGCTGCCCGGCAAGGGTGGCGGCAGCCTCCCGGTTGCAGCAAACGAAGACGATCTCAAAGCGAAGATCGAGCGCCAGGTCTCCGACCTGTCTGCCGATGGCATCACCGCCACGCTGGAGACCACGCGGGCCAAAGTCGGCGGAGCGGCACACGCGATTGCCAATGCCGCGAGCGTGCACGAGAGCGACGCGATCGTCGTAGGGACACGCGGTCACACTCCGATCGCCGGTCTACTGGTCGGAAGCGTAACTCAGCGGCTGCTTCACATCGCACCGTGCCCGCTGATCGCGGTGCCGACGCGCGATCTCGACTGGAACGCCTGACTCGGGCAAACATGACGAGATCCGGCCCCGAGGCATACCCGGCCGACCGCGAGGCCGAGATCGTGCTGAGGGATGGCTCGACCGTCCACGTGCGTCCGGTCAGACCCGAGGACAAGGGTGCGATCAGGACCTTCCTCGAAGGTGTGTCGCCTGACTCGATCGCGTTCAGGTTCTTCGGCACGGTCAATCTGAGCTGGGTGACCGAATGGGCCGTGGACGTCGACTACGCCGACCGGTTTGCGCTGGTCGTCGAGACCGGGAGCCCGCGCCGGATCATCGCCCACGCGGCGTACATCCGCGTAGGACGACAGGCCGGGGCCCAGCCGCCCCAGCGGGTCGCGTCGGGGACCGCCGAGGTTGCGTTCCTGGTCGCCGACGCGTGGCAGCAAAAGGGCATCTCGACGATCCTTCTGGCCCACCTGGCTGCCGTGGCGGAGCAGCATGGAATCGACGCGTTCTGCGCCGAAGTGCTGCCCGCCAACCACAGGATGATCGACGTGTTCCGCAACAGCGGATTTCCGATCGAGCTGCGGTCCACACCAGGTGCAGTCGAGATCGAGCTGCCGACGTCGCTGTCTGAGGAGGCGGTCGCCAGCTTCGAGGAACGCGACCGAGTTGCTTCAGTCGCGGCGGTTCGGGCATTCCTGCGGCCGAGCTCCGTGGCGGTGATCGGAGCATCGCGACGTCGCGATTCCCTAGGCGGCCAGATCCTGCACAACCTGCTCTCGGCTGAGTTCGCCGGGCCCGTGTATCCGGTCAACAACAATGCAGACGTGGTGCAGTCGCTGCCCGCATACGGTTCGATTCGCGACGTTCCCGATGCCGTCGAGCTGGCCGTGGTTGCGGTCCCCGCAGAGATGGTGGTGGGCGTGGCGCGCGAATGTGCGCAGGCCGGCGTCCGCGCGCTGCTCGTGATCTCGGCGGGCTTCGCAGAAGCGGGCGACGAAGGGGCTCGCCGTCAGCACGAGCTCGTGAGCGTATGCCGGGACGCCGGGATCCGGATCGTCGGCCCCAACTGCCTCGGGGTGATCAACACCGCACCGGACATCAGACTCAATGCGTCCTTCGCTCCGCACGCCGCGACCCCCGGACGGGTGGGTTTCATGTCGCAGAGCGGAGGACTGGGGATCGCGATCATCGAGGCGGCAAGCAGGGTCGGGGTGGGGCTTTCCTCATTCGTGTCAGTCGGCAACATGGTCGACATATCGGGCAACGACATGCTCCGCTACTGGGAGCAGGATCAGCGCACCGATGTTGCGCTGCTCTACCTGGAGTCGTTCGGCGAACCTCGTAAGTTCGCGCGGATCGCGCCCTGGTTCGGCAGGCGCAAACCGCTGATCGCAGTCAAGAGCGGGCGCTCGACCGCCGGCGCGCGGGCTACGAGCTCTCACACCGGAGCGCTGCTGTCGGCCTCCGACGTGACCGTCGACGCACTGTTCGATCAGGCGGGGGTCGTGCGCACCGACACGCTCGGGGAGATGCTGGACATAGCTGCCCTATTGGCGGCGCAGCCCGTGCCGCGGGGCGATCGGGTCGCGATCGTCACCAACGCAGGCGGCCCTGGGATCATGTGCGCCGACGCATGCCAGGCAGCCGGGGCGGAGGTCCCCGAGTTACCGGCCGAGGTCAAAGCCAGACTCGCCGAGTTCCTGCCACCCGAGGCGTCCACCGGTAATCCGGTAGACCTCATTGCGAGCGCCTCTGCGGAGGACTATGGACGGAGTTTGAGGACGATCATCCAGAGCGGCGCATGCGACGCGATCCTCGCCGTGTATGTGCCGGCGCTTGTTACCGGAGCAGCGGACGTCGCCCGCGCCATTCGCGAGGTTGCACAGGCCGATCCCGCGATGCCGATCGCAGCGGTGTTCATGACCGACGCCGGCCCCCCCGTGGAGCTGATCTCCGACGACGTTCGGGTGCCGGGCTACGCGTTTCCGGAGGACGCGGCGCGCGCGATCTCATTGGCGGCAAAGTACGGGCGGTGGCGCGCGCGACCGCAGCCCTCGCCGCCAGTTCTTGACGGTATCCGGGCGCACGAGGCCGCCGCGATCATCAGTCGCGAGCTGTCGGCCGGCAATGACTGGCTGTCTCCGAGCAGCGTCGTGGAACTGTTGAGCTGCTACCGCCTGCCACTGGTCGAGATGCGCGTGGCCTCGGGAATCGACGAGGCGGTCGCCGCCGCCGAGGAGCTGGAGACGCCCGTCGCGCTGAAGGCCATCGCGGCTGGTCTGCTCCACAAGCGGGAGGCGGGAGGCGTGCGGCTGGGGTTGGAGGGGCCAGACGCGGTGCGAGCCGGCGCCCGGGAGATCGATGCCGCGGTGACGCGCTCTGGATTTGCGCTCGACGGGCTGGTGGTGCAGCCAATGGTGGAGGCCGGGGTCGAGCTGATCGTCGGGATGGTGAACGATCCCAACTTCGGCCCGGTGGTCGCATGCGGCGCGGGGGGCGCGGCCGCCGAGTTACTGCAGGACGTCGCAGTGCGCATCACGCCACTCAGCGACCTGGACGCGCGTGAGATGCTCCGCTCGCTGCGGACGTTCCCGCTCCTCGATGGGTACAGGAACGCGCCGCGATGCGATGTCGCGGCGGTTGAGGACACGCTGCTGCGGGTGAGCGCCATGGTGCAAGCGCACCCCGAGATCGTCGAGCTCGACTGCAATCCCGTGATCGCGGGCTCGAGCGGAGTCGTGATAGTAGACGCGAGGCTGCGGATCACGACCGCTCCGCATGCGCCGCCGACCTCGTCGCTGCGCATCTGAGAATCGGCTGTCGACGCTCGCAGGACCGCGGAGAAATACCGATCGAGATCACGCCCTGCCCACGATTTCCCCGCTGCAGCCCCGGCGTAGCGTTGCAGCCAACGCCGAAATCAAGCGAGGTCATCAATGGCAATACGAGTTGGGATCAATGGATTCGGGAGGATTGGACGGTGCTTCGTGCGCGCTGCGTACGAGTCCGGGGCCGACGTCGAGGTGGTGGCCGTCAACGACCTCGTCGATGCCAAGACACTTGCGCATCTGCTCCGATACGACTCGGTGTTCGGCCGCTTTCCCGGCGAGGTCGTGGCATCAAGCGACGGCATCGTGGTGTCTGGACGCACGGTGCGCACCTTCGCCGAGACCGAGCCGCGCGCCCTCCCCTGGGGCGACCTTGGGGTCGATGTCGTGATCGAGTCGACCGGCCGCTTTCGGACCCGCGAAGCGGCGGCCACCCACCTTGACGCCGGCGCCAAGAAGGTCATCCTGTCCGCCCCGGCCAAGGGCCACGATCCGCCGGATGCGACGGTGGTCCTGGGCGTCAACTTCGACGACGTCTACGACCCCGACAGGCATCACCTGATTTCCAACGCCTCATGCACGACCAACTGCTTGGCGCCGGTCGCCAAGGTCCTCAACGACGCCGTTGGCATCAGGCACGGCCTGATGACGACGATTCATGCTTACACGTCAGATCAGCATCTGCTCGACGCTCCCCACAGTGACCTGCGAAGGGCTCGCGCCGCGGCGTTGAACATCATCCCCACCTCCACCGGCGCCGCCAAGGCGCTGGGGCTGGTGATCCCCGAGCTCGATGGACGGCTCAACGGCTTTGCCGTGCGGGTACCGACTCCCACCGGCTCGCTGGTTGATCTGACCGTTGAGGCGTCGCGTTCCACGACCAAGGAAGAGGTTAATGCCGCATTCCGGCAGGTAGCCGATACCGGCCCGCTCGCAGGCATCCTTTGCTACACGGAAGACCCGATCGTGTCAGCGGACATCGTGGGCTCCTCGTACTCGGCGATCTTCGATGCATCGCTGACGACCGTGATCGACGGCTCTCAGGTGAAGGTCGTCGCCTGGTACGACAACGAGTGGGGCTACTCGGCCCGGTTGGTTGAGTTGGCGCAACGAGTCCTGGCGCCGGTTCCAGAGCTGGTGTGAGCCATGACCGCGATCGTCGTATACGAATCGATCTACGGAAACACCCGCGAGGTGGCCGAGGCGATCGCCGCGGGACTCGGGGATGCCCGGGCGGTATCCATCCACGACGTCGTGTCGAGCGTGACCAAGGCGGACCTGCTGGTGGTGGGAGGTCCGACTCACGTCCACGGGCTCACGAGTAAGCGCAGCCGTACCGCGGCACTCGATAACGCCCACGGCGACGTCGAGCCCGGTGCAGGCGACGAGCCGGGACTACGAGATTGGCTGGCCGACCTTCCGCAGGTGGCCAATGCTCAGGGGGCCGCGTTCGACACACGCGCAGATGCGGCCCCCATGCTCACGGGCGCGGCATCGCACGGAATTGCCCGGCGGCTGCGCAGGCACGGCTACAGGCTGCTTGGAACCGAGAGCTTCATCGTCGAGGCGGCGGAGGGTCCGCTCGCAGAGGGTGAGCTCGAACGGGCCCGTGAGTGGGGCACCACGCTCGCCAAAGCGCTCAGGGCGCCGGCCGGCGCCGCGTGACCGGAGATCAGATGAAGACTGAGAGCCGACACGGAGAGCCATGAACCGCCAATCGCCAATCACTCTCTGCATCGATCCCGACGGGCGAGGCGCCTGGGACCTAGTGATCTCCGAGGACATGGAGCATGTGTCGTGTGCGACGCTCGACGACGCCAAGCGCGTCGCGTACCGCAGAGCCGCTGACCGGCGGCCGTGCGAGTTAATCGTGCGCGACGCGTATCACCGCGTGATCGACCGGGAGCTGATCGACAGAGAGCTGCACCGATCGGGCACGCCCGGCACGGGCGCCTGACCACAGGGTTGACCCAATGTCGGCGCGCCTGTACCTCGCATCGGATTCAGCGCCAAGGTCAGACGGTGCGAGCGGGCCGATCAGCGTTGTGCTGGCCGTGGAACACGACGCGTTGCGCCGGAGCCTGCGCCGGCTGCTAGATGACGACGGCGGAATCGAGGTCATCGCAGATCTGTGCGACCTGGCCGCGGCGGTGGAGAGCGTCGCCGCTGGAAGTCCTCGGGTGCTGGTGATCGATCTGGGGCTCGCCGACAAGGGCGATCCGCATACGATTCGTGCCGTGCGCGCCCGCGCCAGCGACACCGAGGTTGTGGCCCTGACGATGCACGAGAGCCCGCTAACGGCTCAGCAGGCGATCGACGCCGGCGCGATCGGATTCGTCCTCAAGGATCGCGCCGATTCTGAGCTGCCTGTGGCGATTCATCGCGCCGCCTGCGGAGAGGAGTTCGTGAGCCCCAGAGTTGCCGGCGGCCTGGAGGCGCTGCGGCGCGTCCTGAGCGACGGGCTCAGCCCCCGCGAGACGGAGGTCGTGCGGTTGATCGCGCTCGGACACACGAGCGCCGAGATCGCCGCGATGCTGAGTCTCTCGAGGCGGACGGTGGAGACGCAGCGCGCGCGGATCTACGACAAGCTCGGCCTCACGAATCGGGCCGGCCTCGTCGAGTTCGCGCTACGACGCCACCTCATCGGGTGTTGACAGGCCAACACGGGGAGTTGCCCCGCGGACGGGCAGACGGGCGCGCACCAGCGTTCCCTGGTCGTCCGGCTCAATCTGCAGCTCGCCCCCGGCGAGGTAGACGCGCTCGCGCATTCCGGCCAGACCGAATCCGGAGGTCTCTCTCGTCGGGTCGAACCCGATTCCGTCGTCCTGCACCTCGATTGTGACGCAACGATCGTCGAGCCCGACGAACACGCGCACGTGCGTCGCGCGCGCATGTTTGCTGACGTTGGTCAACGCCTCCTGCACGAGTCTGTAAGTGGTCGTCTCGAGCTCGGGGGCCATGATCGCCTTGCCATCTGACGGGTCCGGAAGCATGAGCCGTGCGTCGATCTCGAGTCCGGCATCTCGACGTCGATCGAGAAGCGCTTCGATCGCCGGCCGCAGCCCCAGGTCGTCGAGCAGGGAAGGTCTCAGATCGCTGATGATCCCGCGCAGATTCCCGATCTCGACCTCGATGTCCTCGATCGCCTGCCGCATCACCTCGTCTTTGCTGTTCGCGTCCCCGCGACCGACGGTTGAGGCCAGCAGCACGCGCAAACCTCCCAGCGCTTGAAGCGTCTGATCGTGCAGCTCCCTTGCCCAACGGCTTCGCTCGGCATCTGCGGCCGCGATCGTGCTCCTCAGCCGTTCAGCCTCGACGCTCCGGTTGAGGGCCACGGCGCTGGCAGCCGACGCGGCAAAGGTTCTCAGTAGCTGCTCGTCCGCAGGCGTGAACTCCGCACGGCCCGTGCCGCGGTCGAACGCCGCGAGCACGCCGACGCCGGCGCCACGATGGATCATCGGCACCATCAGCGCAAACCGCGGGTCGGGCACGCCGAGCTCGCTAGGAGCGACTCTCAGCCGGTGGGCGGCATCTGTGATGCGTTCCGGCACGCCGCGTTGCAGCACCTGACCCGAGGTCGATCCAGCGATCGGCAGGCGGTGGCCATGAGCCCCGCCGCCGTGCCCGGCGCTGGCGACGACCACGAGCTCATCGCCTTCGGAAAGCATGATCACGAGGCTCTGCGCCTCGACCAGCGCCCGGCCGCGCTTAACGATCAGCTCGAGGATGCGATTGAGCTCGGGCATACCGCTGATCGCGTCGGCTATGTCCCGGGATGCCTCCAGCGATCGCACCGCTCGCGCGAGCTGCTCGCTGCGACGCTCGCTGTTCTGGTACAGGCGAGCGTTGTCGATCGCGATCGCCGCCCACTGGGCGAGGACGACGACCGCTTCCTCGTCCTCTTCAGTGAATTCGCCGTCCTGCTTCTCTGCGAGGTAGAGGTTTCCCCATCCTTCCCCGCGGATCACGATCGGGACGCCGAGGAACGTGTGCATGGCCGGGTGTGCCATTGGGAATCCATAACTGCGCGGGTGTTGCCCGACATCGGCGAGGCGCAGCGGCCGGGGATCCTCGATCAGGACTCCGAGAACTCCGCGACCGCGAGGGAGGTCGCCGATCGCGCGGTGTACCGCGGCATCGATCCCACGGGTGACGAACCGCTCGAGCTCGGTCCTGTCCTTGTTCAGTAGTCCGAGCGCGGCGTAGCGTGCGCCCGTGATCGCGCGCGCCTCGTTCAGGATCCGGTCGAGCACCGCCTCGGTGTCGTGCTCGGCTATGAGCTCGCGGCCGATTCGCAGCAGGTGCCGAATTCGGTCTGTTTCTAGCGCGCTCGTCATTTGGCCCCGGGGTCAATATACGCCGGGGCAGCTCTCAGTTGCCGTGCCGGCTTCGCGCATCGAGGTTGCATGCGACGTCCGGGCAGCGGTGACAGCGCTACGGTCCGCCGTATGGCAGCAATTCGTGCCAATGGGTTGTCCAAGCGCTACGGCGAGACGCTCGCATTGGACTCGCTGCACCTCGAGGTCGCCGAAGGAGAGGTGTACGGCTATCTCGGCCCCAACGGCGCGGGCAAGACGACGACGATCCGTCTGTTGCTCGGCCTCCATCGGCCCACCGGCGGGAGCGCCACGCTGTTCGGCGTCGATTGCTGGCGCAATACGGTGGAGGCTCATCGGCGGGTCGCCTACGTGGCGGGAGAGCCGTTCTTGTGGCCATCGATGACCGCCGAGGAGACCCTCGAGTTCCTCGCGCGTCTGCACGGCGGCACCGATCGTGCCTACCGCAGGCTGCTGGTCGACCGCTTTGCGCTCGAGCCCTCAAAGAAGGTTCGGGCGCTGTCGAAGGGCAACCGTCAGAAGGTGCAGCTGATAGCGGCCCTGGCCACGCGCGCCGATCTGCTGCTCCTCGATGAGCCGACCAGCGGTCTTGACCCGTTGATGGAGATGGCGTTTCGCATGTGCATCGCCGAGGCAAAGGAACGTGGGCAGTCGGTATTCCTGTCCTCGCACATCCTGAGCGAGGTGGAGGCGGTGTGCGACCGCGTTGGGATCCTCAGGTCCGGGAGGCTCGTCGACGAGGGCTCGCTCGAGCAGCTACGACACCTCGGCGCCCAGACAGTTGAGGTGACATTCGCCGGCCCGGTGCCCGAGCTTGGGGACCTGCCCGGCGTAACCGCGATGCCGACAGGTCCCTCTGGATTGCGCCTCGAGGTCACCGGCGCGATCGCTCCGCTGCTCGCTGCCCTCGCTGACAAACCCGTCGCATCGCTGATCAGTCGCGAGCCGTCGCTCGAGGAGATCTTCTTGCACCACTACGACCATGGCGACGGTCGCCTCGACAGCTAGACCCGGCCGGCCGGGGGCGGCGTGGGCGCCGCAGGCGGCGATCGCACGCCGGGTGCTGCGTGACGGGCGAGTGCGCACGTTCGCGTTCGCGTACCTGTTTGCAGCGGTCGCCTACATCCAGCCGGTGAGTTACCGCCACACGTATCCGACGAATGCAGACCGCCTCGCTTTCGCGCACGCATTCGGCGCCAACAAGGCCGTGGTCTTGTTCTACGGCAAGGCGTACGACCTGCTGAGTGTCGGCGGGTACAGCGCCTGGCGGGTGGGAGGGCTGCTGTCGTTGTTCAGCGCGGTGTTCGGGCTGTTGGCGGCCGTGCGCGCGATGCGGGCCGACGAGGACGCGGGGCGTACCGAGCTCGTTCTCGCCGGGATCGTCGGCCGCCGAGCGCTGTACGTGGTGTCGCTGGCGGCGATCGGCGCGGCCGCGGCGTTGCTGTGGGTGGCGCTGCTCGCGGGGTCCGTCGCGGCGGGGCTGACGCTTGGCGGCTC
>Ga0207693_10000286_pt1 | contig 47012 bp, 42 predicted proteins | sample LARL81metaG_FD_184347 | JGI IMG/M metagenome (GOLD analysis project Ga0207693, IMG submission 184347) | Corn, switchgrass and miscanthus rhizosphere microbial communities from Kellogg Biological Station, Michigan, USA - LAR L8-1 metaG... | ecosystem: Host-associated > Plants > Roots >... | reverse complement strand
CACGCTAGAAACCGGGCATTAGCCTGTCAACACTTGTTACCGGCCCATTAGCGGAATGTGCGGAAAGGACAATTTCCCGCATCCGTGCTTGTGCTGGCCGGCCGGGCGCTAGGCCGGGACCGACAGCGAGAGGCCGAACTGCCCGGCCTCGTCGGTCCACCAGCAGCGCATCGCGATCGTTAACTCCGCAGGTAAACTCCGAGACGCCTTGGCGCGCCAGGCAAACCGGCTTCAGTTTGCGAAGATCAACCGAGGGCGGGTTTGATGGCTTTTTCGTTTTCCTTCGCGACGACTTTTGCGAGTGTTACAGGCGTCACACCGTGTCAAATCAACCACAAAGCGGTCACGAACCGAACACTGCTTCGGACGTGCAAGTCGAACCGCGAAAACATAGGCTCATCCCATTTCGAGAGCGATTGGCCCAACCGTCGCTCCAATATCAATCGGTGATTGGCAGATGGCTCCTCCGAGGCGAGTCCGTGGAGGATCACGACACGGCAGGAGGCGTAAAGACGCATGCCTGGTGGAAAGTAATCTGGCTTACCGGTGTCGACTACTTCTCAACTCTTGGTTATCAGCCGGGTATCGCTCTGCTTGCTGCAGGCGCTATTGCCCCCGTAGCGACCGTCATTCTTGTGGTCGTGACCATACTCGGCGCGTTGCCCATTTACGCCCAGGTGGCACGCCGCAGCTACGCGGGGCAAGGCTCCATTGCCATGCTCGAGAATCTGATGGCAGGTTGGAAGGGCAAACTTCTTGTCCTGGTTCTGCTCGGGTTTGCTGCAACCGACTTCGTTATCACGATGACGCTCTCCGCGGCTGACGCCGCCAAGCATGCAGTCGAGAACCCGTTCCTTAAACCTTTTCTTGGCGAGCACCAGATACTAGTGACGCTCTTGATTTTGACGTTGCTAACCGCGGTCTTCCTGAAAGGGTTTAAGGAAGCAATTGCTGTTGCAGCGGCTGCTGCGGTGCCGTATCTCGTCCTGAATCTGATTGTCCTAGCACGGGGAGTCTGGGAAGTCATCGAACATCCTGAATACCTCAGGTATTGGCATCAGGCGCTTTCGATCAAAGGGGATTTCTCATTTCTCATCATCGCGGCCCTGCTTGTTTTTCCACGGCTGGCGCTCGGCCTTAGTGGCTTCGAGACTGGCGTATCTGTCATGCCGTTGATTGCCGGGAACGAAGAAGACCGAGCACGGACATCACGGGAGTCCTCGATCCCGAATGGGCGGATTAGAAACACTCGCAAGCTCCTGTTTACGGCCGCCAGCATCATGAGCATCATGTTGTTGTTATCCAGTTTCGTGACAACCCTGCTCATTGCTCCCCGTTACTATCGGGAGGGTGGAGAAGCCAGCGGCCGGGCTATTTCTTTTCTCGCTCACGACTTTTTTGGAAGAGGATTCGGAACAGTCTACGACCTCTCAACGATCGTGATCCTCAGTCTCGCGGGCGCCTCGGCTATGGCGGGACTACTGAGTCTCATCCCTCGATATTTGCCACGATACGGAATGGCACCGCGATGGGCTGAACTGTCGCGGCCTCTCGTTCTTGTTCTATTCACGGTTGATGTTGTGATCACCCTGATCTTTCGCGCGAACGTTGAGGCTCAGAGCGGCGCCTATGCGACAGGAGTATTGGTGTTGATTCTCTCTGCTGCGTTCGCGGCTACACTCGCGCTCTGGCGCGAACGCAGTTGGAAACTCGCATCATACACAGGGATGTTCTGCCTGGTGTTTGCCTACACCCTCGCCGACAACTGCTTGCAGAGGCCTGACGGCCTGATCATCGGTACCGTTTTTACGATCATCCTCATTTCGGTATGTGCGCTCAGTCGTTCCATCCGCTCAGTCGAGTTTCGGATCCCACACGCATACTTCTCTGACGTAGAGAGCTGGCGGATCGGACCGGAGTTACGGGGAAAGAAAGTCCACCTGGTTCCCGCACCAGATTCTTTACCCGCCACGCGTCAAAAGAAGAGGCTGTTGATTGCCAAGCACTACAGTGTGCGAGGACCATTCCTGTTCCTGCATGTGAATCTTCTCGACAACCGTAGCGTCTTTTCCGCCCCATTCGAGGTCACCATAGTCAAGGAGGGAGACGATTACGTGGCCGAGATCTATGGTGCGGTTGCGATTGCCAACGCTATTGCCTACGTTAGCGAAGCCATCGATCCTATCTCGATCTTCATCGGACTCACGAGGCGTGATCTGATGTCGCAATCGCTGCGGTATTTGCTCTTCGGTGAGGGCGAAACTGGATTGATGGTCTACAAGGTACTGCTGCGATATTGGGATTGGACCCCGGAGGAAGATGTCAGGCCGCTCATATTCATGATGTCTGATTGATTCGTCAAATTGCCTGGTAGATTTGTCGGAACGGATCGGAGAATCGATGACGAATGGTTGGCCTAATGGGGTGTCTTCCGATGCTTGTTCTGGATTGCTCGGCCCAGGTCGGGAAGAAATTCCTTGAGCACGCCGAACCCCATGTTGCTCCCCATCGTGATGCCGAAGCTCACAGCCCCATCGGCGGGCGAACTCTGACTGGGGGGCTGCCACGTTCTGGACAGGAAGGCGCCGGCCGCCACTCCACCCAGTTGCGAAACAGAGATATGGCGACTTCCATCATCCGATCGCGCGAGGATTCCGCTCGAAACAGCGTATCCTATGCGGGGCCAGAACCGCCGCTTTCCAGAATTAAAGTAACGGGTATCTTCATGCAACATGCTGCTAAGGCCGAATGTCACTGTGCGCTGGATTGAATACTGCCCCAAGATATTCGCAAATCGCTTACCGTACCCTGACGCTCCCTGTTCCCATTCTCCCGGCTTATCTTTCCATTGATCGATACCCGCGGAGAATCCGGCTTTCACGTAACCGAGCGGATTCACCATTGTTTTCAGATAGAGTCTGGTTCGCTCTGATTGGGTTAACGGCTTGAAGTCTTCGGCCTTGGTTGCGCCAGCCATGTTCAAGTAATTCACCAGATAGTTAACAGCTCGATGTACTGTTGTCGACTCTTGAGGAGCGTTAGCGGAGTCCTGAGTCTGCGCCACCAAACATAAAGCGAGCGAGAGCATCAGACTGACAATGCTGTAGCCGAATGTCCGGATCGTGGCCTGAATGCTATGCCGCCTTCTGCCCACTTGCGTCGATAAGTGAACTCTGGCACTCTTCGCAGCGCCATTGCGCGCTAGCCGCTGCCTGGCGTGAGTAGTGCAAGCTGCATTTGGGGCAGATCCATGTCGCAAGTTGATGCTGCAGTGCAGTGCAATCCAGGCTAGTGCCATGGCTTTCACTTTTATTCGTCTGTTTCATCCGTGTCAGAGGCTGATTGGTTGTCTGGTCTTCATCTGCCATTGTGATCGACTCCGAATGTATCCCAAAAGACGACGACTGGCTCCTCGGCTATCGAAGATCGTCAAAAGGGAAACCTTACCTGTTGTGGCTTGCAGATTCTCCCTAATTTCAAAACTTGATAACGATGCCGGCGGAGCCGCGAACATTGCGGTTACGGGTCTCACCTGAGAATCTAGTGCTGATCCAATCGGCTTGCACAATGCGCAATCCGATGCCTTTGCGCAGGCCAATGTCGATGCCTCCTCCCAGCAGCATGGCAAAGCTTGTGGTGGAGGCCCCAGGAGCTGAAAGAGTGATACCGCCAAACAGAGCATGTACGAATGGTTGAACCACTGGCAGGCGGGCCTGGAAAACGGGTCCTCCGGAGTAGGTATGAGCATTGACGCCCTTGTTGTAGGCGCCGCTGAAGTCTCCTGTGATGCCCAGAACATGCTTGAAGTTTCCCGTTAGCGAGGCGTTCCAGCCGTTGGCGTTGTAAGAGGGTTGAAGGTGCGTGAACTGGTATCCACCGAAGATTTCGACTCTCTGCGCAGCGGCAGTGCAGCAGAGCACTCCGAAAACCACACAAGCCAAACATATCTGCAATATGAGTTTGTTTGAGAAACAAATCCGATTCTTCATCTTCATCCTCGTGCCGTCTCCCAGACGTAAGGAGGCAGTCGGGAATAATCTAATTGCCCAATGGTACGTGTAGAACTGTCATCCCTGACAGCATTGCCGGTCGCGCGGCCTCTGTGCCGGGGCGAACGAAAACGTTTCTGACAACAGAGCAAGAGTTCAAAAGCTCGGTCAGAAACGTATGAATGTGCTAGCGAAGATTTCTGCTTGCGAAGCGGCCGCTCCGCCTACATGAATAATGCAGCCCCCGCCGCACACAAAGGCCACTTGCGGCGAAGCGAGAACCGGCAGCCATTCGCCCTGAAGTTTAAAACCCAGGTGCCGGGTGGCGTAGAACCGGATGCCGGCCCCAAGTCCGAACGAGAATCGCGTGAAACTCACACCGGCGCTGTTGAAAATACGCGTCCCGCCAACGCTAGCCAGCACGTAGGGTCGAATCCAGACAGGCCACTGTTCGATCCAGGGTTCGTGACTAAAGTCGCCGTGGAACTGATCGAGGACGACACGCTGGCGTTGAATCGGGGTGTTTATTTCCTCGCTGTGTACGTAAGAATCCTGGCGAGCCCAGCGCACTTCGATCAGATCCTCCTCCCGTGGGCGGCCGCCAAAAGCAATGCCGTAGCTAGGGCTGGCTTCCAGCACGACGCGGGGGTTGGTTCCAGTGACGTGAGGGTCGACCGGAAAAGTCATACTGGTACGCTCTCCGATGAAGAGGGACACGTCAAAGCGAAGCGGCTTAGGCTCGGCCGGCTGCTGAGCGGGAAGGCTGCGCGAAAACACCAGGAGAAGTGTCGGGATGAAAAGCAACATCCGGCTTGTTTTCATCACTGAACTTTCGGACCGTCGGGAGGATGGTCTAGGGAAGCACGCCATCGCTCTGCATTTGCTCAACGATCAAGGCGACCAGTTTGTTGATCGCTTTGTGAACGTTTTTGGGATCGAACGTGTCGGTGATGCCAGTCCATAACAGAATGCCATCGGAGCCTGAAATGAAGTATAGATTCGTCTCGATCCGAACTTTCTTCTCTTCACGTAAATAGTCGGGCGAGTAAACGACGGGATAGACCGTTCCATAGTAGCCCCAAAATGTTCCATAGTAGGGATATGGCGTAAACAGCGGTTGACCAGGTACGTACGTCTGTGTGTGCTCAATCTTCAGAAGTCGCGAAACGACTACAGCTTCGATGTTGTTCTCTCGTAATTGACCTTTGAGGTAATTCAGATCGAGTTGAGTGCCTTCCGGGCGAAGAAGAATGGTATTGCCGGGGACCGCCTCAAGGCCCAGTGCATCCAGCTGTTTCGCCAAACCATCTTCGAAGTCTGCACGAACTGTGGTCTTCTGGCTAAGCCCCAAGGCCAGTACATGGTGGAACTTTGCAGTTGGAGCTTGCGGATTTCGCCAGCTCATCACAACTTTGGATTTCGCCGACCCGGAATCGTCATTTAGCAATACAAGAGCCAGCACCAACAGAGTGGCCAGGATTCTATGCCGTCGTAGATGCATCGTCTGGATTCTTGCTGTTTCGAGTAACAGCTGTCATCTGTCAGACCTGCCAGTTGGGTGCGGCGCGGAATTGCCTTTCGTCAGTACGAACAATGGTCATCGGAGGCTGCAAGTATTGACAGTTTCGCGTTCTTCGACCTGATGGTTTTCTACGGTCTGAATCGGCCACACCGGGCGCAACGAATGACACTCACGGCGCCGGCAGGGCTTTCGAGACGCCAATTCGGCTGGATATGGAGAAACCGACGTTATGGGGAATCCAATGAGCGAACAGGAGGCCATCAGAAAGGCCCAGAGCGGAGATTCAGCGGGGATGGGAAGGTTATATGAGTTGCATAGATTGAGAATCTATTCGTTATGCATGCGTTATATCGGTAATCCTTCCGATGCGGAAGATCTGACGCAAGATGTATTCATCCAAGTGTTTCGAAAGATCAGCACGTTCCGAGGAGATGCAGAGCTTAGATCGTGGTTGTATACAGTAGCGCTCAACTTTGTACGATTGCATGCAAGACAGAGACGCCGCGACGACAAGTTTGTGGCGAAGCAGGTTCCGGAACCGATCCTAAACCTGGTACACGCCCGCGCCAGCAACCCGGTCCAAAACGTGGCGTTAAAACAAGCTCTGAGCAATCTCACCTCTCTGAGAAGAAGAGCCGTTCTGCTTCACGACGTTGAGGGCCTTACTCACGATGAGATTGCCTGGAGGACAAGGGCCACGGTGATAGCGAGTAAATCGCGCCTTCATCAAGCGCACTTGGCACTCAGGAGCATTTTGGGCGGAGCACGATATGCGCATCCAGCAAAACGATCGGATGTGTCAGAGTCGGCTCGGGCGCCCCACTAAGCGATGGTGTGTGTACGCCACGAAGCTCGCTCACTGACAGTTGTGACAGTTGCTCCCAGGGAACTGTGTAAGCACTACCCCGGACAGACGATGAGGTGAAGTATGCTCGCGGCCAATGATTCAGAGCTTTCTTGGGCAGTTTTCAAGTTCCTTTCAATCATCAGTTCTCAGGTCATGTTGCTGCTGGCGGTTGCCTGGGCGGTAGTAAGGCGATGGCCGTCGAAGTAACGGTATCGCAGCTATTCGCTGAACTGGGTGAGCAAAAGGAACGGAGAGCGCAATGACGATTCCGATTGCTCATGGAACGTCGCGGGCAGTGATTTTCCTGACAGTGAGCCTGGTTGTATCCGCGGGCTGTCTCGGAGCTCAGACTACCGAGAGTCCGGGACCAAAAGAGGAAAACAGTTCCCCCAATTCCCCGTCTTCTTCCAAAGCTCGAAAACAATTCTCGGTGCAATTTGACGCAGCACCAACGGCTGTCGTTGCGGGTCCTACCAATGTCGAGAGCGGTCTCCAAAGTAGCTCGTCTGCATCGACCGGTCAGGCCCAAACCACCGATAATGGTGGCAAGGCAAGTGAAATTGTAGTTGCGCCGTTTCCTATTTCAAATCCTCTGTTGGGAACAGGGCTGGTGGTAGTCGGTGGCTATCTGTTTCCGATATCAAAGAAGGATACCGTCTCACCGACCTCAATGGTGGGAGGAGGCGCTTTCTATACCAGCAATGGAAGCTGGTTATGGGGTGTGGGTTCGAAACTCTATTTCAAACGGGACCGCTTTCGATTCACGTGGATATACGGTAAAGGACAACTCCATTACGATTTGTACGGCATTGGCAACGCGGCTGGAGATGCGGGATCCTCCATTCCGATTAATCAAGGCGGCAAGGCTCTTTTGGTGGAACCTCTAATTCGCATCAAGGGCAAGCTGTTTGTTGGCCCGCGATATCAATGGAGAAATCTCGATGCGCAAGCAAAAGGTGACACGCTTCCACCCGCAATCAATATCGACCCTGGCGAACTGAAATCCACGACATCGGCGCTGGGAATCCACTTTCAGCGCGACCTTCGCGATAATCAGTTCTACCCTACAACTGGAACTCTTACAGATGTTATAGGAGACTTTTTTCAGGGAACTTTCGGAAGCGACTTCTCTTATCAGACCTATACCTTTTCCTTCAACAAGTATTCGAGCCTTTCTCCGCGACAGGTTTTTGCATTTCGCGTTTTCGGTTGCGCGAGTGCTGGACACGTTCCGTTCTACGATCTCTGTCTGCTAGGTATGCATAACGACATCCGAGGCTACAAGGCAGGTCGTTACCGGGACAAATTGATGCTCACAACGCAAGCTGAATATCGTTTGGAATTGCCCAAGCGATTCGGCCTGGTAGCTTTCGTCGGAGTGGGAGAGGTTGCGCCAGAGATCGGGGCATTCAACAATGACAACTTGAAGCCGGGTGGTGGTGGCGGAATTCGGTACACACTCGCCAAAAAGAACCACGTCAATCTGCGCGTCGACTACGCGGTAGGGCTGCAGGGAGGCGGTGTGTACATGGGCGTCAGTGAGGCATTCTAGCGACGGAGAGACTCTTACCCGGCACTTACCAGCTAGCGTAAACGGGCCAATTTTGGGGAGCGGTCACTAGAATCGGAGGATTGGCCCGACGCCTATTTCCGCTTGCGAAACTAAGCCCCCTCCAATGCGGGCGGTACAATCAGGACCGCAACTGACAGTTCCCTGTTGACCCCAGAACGTTGGCAGCCATGCAGCTTGGATTCTGAATCCAACGTGACGGGTCAAGAGCAACTTGATACCGGCGCCAATGCCAACTGTGAACCCCAAGGACTTAGAGGATGTCACATCTTCGATTCTTGTAGCCCCGACACTCGCAAGGAGGAATGGTCGCACCAAATGCGCTCGATGCTCAAAAACAAAGTCGTGGGTGAAATTGCAATGGAGTTGGCCTAGAGTCACATCTGATTGGGGAGAAATTCCGTTGCCGCCGCTCACGCGGGCATGTGAATCTTGCGTACTCCATCTCAATTCAATCGCATTCTCATCTTGTAGGCGCATTCCCAAGGCAAATCCATAGCTCGGACCTGCGTCTAATGTGACCTCCCGGTTGTCTCCCTGGAAGTTCGACTGGACAGGAAGATGAACACCTCCCCAGTAGCTCGCTAAGGGCGTGATCTCAAGCCGGGTCAACCATTTTTGACTTTGGTCCTGCGCCACAAGAAACGGCGACAAGCCGAGAATACTCAGGCAGGCGATGAAACGTATCCTCGAAAACAAGGACCACACTAACCGCCGCGAAACTCGCATATCGACGTGGGCCTGCATCATGACAGTAGACGAAACAGCGCAAGAGGCAAGGCAAGAATCGCGACAAGAGAGATGGAGAGCAGGCCGTCAATCAACGGATCAGGCTTCATCACGTCTTCAACATGTATGCGGTTCGTTTGTCGCAAGTGGATTTTCCAACTTATCTGACTGGACTTAAAGACTCCCAGCTCATTTAGAGATAGCGCAGCACGAAGTAAGTGAGAACTGATGAATAGTGTCGTCTCGCGGGCATAAAAGCAGTAGCAAAGAGCTAGTAATTCTATTGCTTGTCGCCGATGAAGAATGGTTGGCGCTACCATCCACATCGAAAGAGCCACGTGTTTCAGGTTTGGGCAGTAGAGCCGGACTGACTGACGGAAACACTAACAGCAAACTGATTTCCCCGCTCGAGTTCAACTTTGTTCGGGAATGGGGTTCCAGGACTTATCGGGGTTGAAAAGGTCCATTTTTTGGAACTCGTCAAGCGTCTTGGGTCCCAAGTCTTTCTCGTAGACAACACCGTCGTGGCTCACAATGAACGTCTTCACCCCGGTGACAGAGTATTCGGCCGGGGCGGCGACGAGAGCAAAGCCCCCAATCATCACTCCTTTTACGACGAAGTTCATTTGACCAAGCGGCGCGGCGGACCCCTGCCCTTTCAAAATCTTGAAGAAGTATCCATGGTAGGGTTCGGAACTGCTAGTGTAGCCCTGCTCGATCGCAAGTGCGATCTTCTCGCCTATGGGCCCGCCCCACGTGCCATCGGAATTCTGCCATGCCAAACCATCTTGCTTTCCCGGAGTGCTAACGATGCGCTGGGCGTACTGGTTGACGTCATACTCTTCGTGGGGTTGGAGCGCATATTCGTGTTGCGCTTCTACGTAACCGTGGCATATCTCGATGGCATCGAGTTCATTCGCGCCAATCCGCCGATATACGAGTTCCTGGCGGCCAGCTTTAGCGTCAAAGAACCACTGATTTCCGACCTTCACGAGCGGGACCGGGAAGGGCCACTCTTCATCACCCACGAGAAGAAACGCACGAGTACCGGCCTTCGGGTTCAGCGAGATTTCATTTTTATCCCTTGCTTGAGCCACAAAGTCGGCAGCGTGCTTCTTATCTTGCGCGAACTCGCCGCTGAATATTACGTCTTCGGTATCTGAACCGAAGATATGCGTCAATTGCGGGATATCGAATTTGTCAGCAGCATCGATCAGTGCCGCTGCGGCATGCTGGGGAGTGTCAAACCCTTGCGATCCTGCTGGCGCGGCTTGAGTGGTGGCAGTACTCTTCGCCGACGTCTGTTGGGCAATGGAGATCGTCGACACGCATAAGCCCGCCACAAGCAACCCTGCCGGCAACAGACACCAATGGGATCCGGTTTTCGTCAATAACCTCATTTTGCTGCTCCTGTGCGTTCTCTTGTGCGCCGTACTTCACCCCTTACCTTCGTCGACCACCGCCACCGCGGCTTCCTCCACCGCCACGAGAACCAAAACTTGATGAGCCTCGGCTGCTCCCTGACCGAGCGCTGGATCCGTTGTAACCACGAGAGCCTCCGCCGAAGGCATCGCGATTGCCGCCACCGCTCCGGGAAAGATCACGACTGCCGATGCGATCTGGTCCGCCGCCAGACCTATTTCCAAGACCTGCGCCACTGGCGCGGTTGCTTACGCCAGCTCCTCCGCCCGAGCGATTGCTCGCCAGATTCCCGCCTTGGCGACCAATTTGTTGCCGTGCCTTGCTCTGACGGTTCGCGAGTGAATCACCGCGCGCCGTTCCACCAAAGCGATCGGCAGTAGCCCGATCACGATAGGGGGCACCACCGCGATGTTCCGGGTTATGCTGCCAGTTGCTGCGGTTTCCACCACCGGACGGAAGCGTGGAAACACGATTCCCGCCGCCAGCTCCGCCAACGCCGCCGACTCCGCCTGCTCCACCGACTCCACCGACTCCGCCGACCCCACCGGCTCCTCCGACTCCGCCGACGCCACCTACCCCACCTGCTCCTCCGACTCCGCCAACGCCACCTGCTCCACCAAGGTTGCCTCGCCCACCGCCCGCTATGGGATTCGTTGGGCGGGCACCGCGATTAATATTGGTGTTTCGATTGAAGTTGTTGTTGTTGTTGATATACACATTGTTGCCACCCCATCCACAACCCCAGCCCCAGCCGCCGCTCCAGAAGGCGCCCATCATGACTCCGAAGCCGAACGAAATTGCCATGCCGGCAGCGTAGTATCCAGGCGGCGGATAGTAGATGGGTGGGTATGGATAAATGGGGGTGCCATACACCACCACTGGATTGTAGGAAGGCACGTATACGATTTCCGGACTTGCTGGTTGAATCACAATGACGCTTTTGTTTTCGATGACTTGCGTTTCAACCTTCTGTTGTTCGCTGGATTTCAGATTGCCCTTGTCCTGCGCCTTCTTGCGCATCCGCTGAACCGCGTCCATCACATCCGATTGTTGCGCGAGGAATGCATTGCCCAGATCAGCGGTCCATTGGAGATCATCCGCCAATCGTTTGACGACTTCGGGAAGCGCTGCCAGAGCTTGCACGCTTGGATCCCAAGGTTGCTTCGCGACTGCATCCGACAGGGCTTTGTCTTTCAAATTCTTGTTCTTTTCCAGCCACTGCTGCAGCTGGATGATCTCCAAGGGATAGGTCGCTGCCGCCAAGGCCTGAGCGAGTAATGGATCGGGATAGAGGGCAATCGGCGCTACCAATGAATCGAGCTGGTCAGGTGGAATCTTGGAAGATTGTTTTGCGGCTGACGAAGGCGCTTGTTGCTGGGAGGCGAATGCCAACGCATCTCCGGGCATCAGGACAAACGCAGAGACGATCGCCACAATCAGGCGGAGTCTTTCACAAAATCGTTTCGAGTTCATGAGCTTGCTCCCACAGATTCAACCACGGAGTTATTCGAGTGTTTAAGCCGCCATCCAGTGGCCGAAGCTTTCGCGAACGGGGAAAGATCTAGACAGATCAATCGGACTCTCAGTGCACTGTAGCGATGTCTATTCGATTCGTCGCCTGTCAAAACCGTCAGGAATGCTGTGTCGCAGCAGGGAGCAATCCGCCGGACAGCTCAATCGAGCCTTATCGCTCACACGCAATACGATTTGCCCACGAAAATCAAGCGTAGCGGGATTCTTTGAGAGGCTTTTTGTTTCTGTCACTTCTGACAGTGTTGGGGATAGGTTCGACCGCTTAGCGTGTCCATCGTGAGAGGGGATATCTCTGCGTGGGAATAAGTTTCTCGGCGGCAAATCAGATCGGCCGTGAATATCGGCAGACCATTTCGTCAGGAATTCTTATGGAAACTCCGGCCTGTCCTCGGAAAACCAATCGAGTACTGTTCGCGATCTGTCTTTTCTTGCTTTTGCCTGGAATCGTGTGGTGCCAAACTGTCACTCCGGCGAACGCACCGCCTCCCGCCCAACCCGAGGCTCCGAAGGATACGCTTGGACGTGCAACACCCCGTGGCACGGTCTTGGGGTTTCTCAACGCCGCAAGAAAAGGCAATGCCGAAGTCGCCGCGCTGTACTTAAACACTCCCCTCAGGGGCGGCGACTCCACCACCCTGGCGCAGCAACTCGCGGTGGTGTTGAACCGAAGGCTTCCCGCACGAATCAATCAAATCAGCGATAAACCTGAGGGCTCTGTTCCGGATCCACTCAAGCCTGATGAGGACTCCATTGGAATCATCGACACCGCTGACGGCCCTTTGGACATCGTCGTCGAAAGGGTCGATCGGGGTAAAGCAGGTAAAGTCTGGTTATTTTCGCGGAAGACACTGACCTCAATCCCTAGGGTGTTTCAGGAATTGACTACGCCGGCGGTCGAAGAATTCTTGCCGCGATTTCTCGTAGACACGCGCGTCATCGGTGCTCCACTTTATGAATGGCTCGCGTTATTTTTTGGATTGCCGTTGCTATATCTTTCAACCGGGCTCTTGAATCGTGCGCTTGGGTGGGGCGTTGGTCGAGCAAGGCGTCGGATAAAGCACGATGCCAGTCTGAAGAACCCACAGCTTCTGCGGGTCCCGCTGCGGCTACTCCTCGTCGCCGGAACCATCTATCTTTTGCTGCAGGGCATAGCTCTGCCTCTCCTAGCTCGCCAATTTTGGTCCACGATAGCGTTATCGATTACGCTTATTGCCTGCATCTGGTGGCTCTTACTGTTGAACCGTTCGGTCGAGCGTTACTTGGTCGAACGCCGACCATCAATGAGCGGATCTGCCTCCGTGCTGCGACTCTTTCGTCGAACAATTGATGGACTTCTTCTATTCGCCGGCTTTCTTTTTGTTCTTCACCACTTTGGTGTTGAAATGACCGCGGCTTTGGCAGGCCTCGGTGTGGGCGGTATAGCGGTCGCACTCGCCGCGCAGAAAACACTAGAAAATGTTATTGGAGGGATCTCACTAATCGCAGATGAGGCAGTGAGGGTAGGAGACTTCTTAAACCTGGGAGATGTTCAAGGGACCGTTGAGGATGTGGGGTTGCGCTCGACACGGATTCGAACCCTCGATCGCACGGTGGTAAGCCTGCCCAACGGACAAATCGCAGGGATGCGGCTGGAGACTATATCCGTCAGGGACAAGTTCTGGTTTCATCCGATCATCGGACTACGTTATGAAACCACACCAGCGCAGCTGCGTTCCATATTAAGTGAAGTACGAGATTTTTTGGGTCAACAACGCAATGTTGAATCTACATCAATTCGTGCCCGCTTCATTCGCATCAGCAGCTTTTCGCTTGATGTGGAGATCTTCGCCTATGTTTACGCGATCGATTGGGCTGGGTTTCTGGAAACTCAGGAAACGTTTTTGTTCGAAATCATTGATATTGTCGAAAAGGCCGGAACTGCGCTGGCCTTCCCGTCCCAGACTTTGTACTTCACAGATGACACAGCAAGAGCGGGTTCCCGTCAGCCTTCGAATCCTCGAGCAGCATCCGCTAAGAGCGTAGCTTAGCCTCGATCCAATGCTCGTTTCCGCGTTGAAACCGGACTGCGAGTGGAGATCCAACTGCGCGTATGGGACAAATAGGCGCAAAGCAGTCTGATTTGCGTTTACTTTCACTTGCGCTCTGCTTCGTCCTTCTTGGCAATCAATTCCTTCAGCTCACGTTTCTGATCTTTGCGAATATCCTGCAGTTTGAGCCATTGGGCATCCGTCAGAATGGGTTTCATTTTTGCGTCGGATGCACGCACGATCTTTTCCCACTGACTAAGTCTTTCCTTTCGAGACACAACGGGAGTAAGGATCACTTGTCCAGCTTCGGCGCTCTCCTGCTCGGCGATGGGCTTGATCTTTGACTGCTGTTCTTCGCTCAAGTTCAGGTTCTCACACAGATTCTTCATCTTCATGCTGAAGTATTGACCGGGTGCTTTGGACCAGACGATTGCAGGTTCCGGTGGGAGTTTCGTTGTCTTGAGGATCGGCAGCTCTGCGTAACCCTCATGTTCAGGGTAGCGTAGTGTCTCAGGTCCGACGCTGAAGAGACGTTCGATACCGGGAGAATATTCCACGGTGTTTGAGCCATTCGGCGGAGTGTACAGGACGACATACACGGTGTCGTCGATCCGTACGGAGACATCATATTGAGTTGGTGCACCGGAATCGGACGACGCCTTCTGGTGTCGCTCGACCGCAACGATAGTTCCCGGTTGGTACTTGGGCGAGTCTGTCTGGCAAATAGCCATGTCAGTCGCAAGACAAGTCAGCAACACAACTAGAAGTCCCCGCATATTTCCCCTCAAGACGGGCGGCTTAGCCCGTCTGAGCGTTCTGGTACGCCCGTTTAGAGGCTATGATTCCTGGACCCAGGGTTATACTGTCAACACTGTCAGGTCTCGCTCATCAAGACACGAAACGATCGCAAGTTTGTTTCGACTCAGGAAATTGGGGTTTGGATTGAACTGGTGAAGGGAACTCGCCAGCGAGACCGCCAACTTAGCCGTTTTCTTGCAGGCTCCCAACATTCAAGTACTTGATCAGCAACACTTCATTGCCTCGTTCCCCGTATATGAGTTCATCCACCAATCTGCGGGTCATGAGAACGCCGAATCCGCCCGGCCGGAGCCCCCTGGCATCGCGATATTCCTGGTGTCGGAGAGGCTGATCGGGAGGATTAGAGATCGCGGCATGCTTGATCTCTTCGAAAGAGAATCCCTCTCCGGGATCCTTTACACGGCACATCACGGCGTGTTGAGCACGCAGATACGAGATCTCGACAAATTGCTTGGGATCGAAATGCCCTCCATGCTCAATTGCGTTCAGGAGCATTTCGCGGAAGGCAGTGGCGACACTCTCCCTTTCCGGTTCGGGCAGATCGACGATTTCATGAAAGAACTGGAGGAGTCGATCTGCTGTACCCTTGTCACAACTCGCCAGCAGTTGGATCCAGGACGGCGTTGCCGAAAGAACCTCGATCCCGTCGTCCCAGCAGGGACCGTCCGCCGCCAATCGAATCATCTCGGCAAGCGACCCTGTTGAATACGGCGCTGAAAAATAGCTGAAGGCACCTTCCCGCATTGATGCAATGACATCCTCTGGAGTGCTCTCGCTCGTGAGAATGAGCAACCTAGTATGTGCTCTAACTTTTCGCATTTGTCGAAGCAGTTCGAGATCATCAGCGCCGGAAGTGTTTTCGCCAGTTATGACCAGGTCGAAATGCCTGGCTTTAACTGTCGCCAATGCTTCGCAGTTGCTCAGCGCGCGCTCAACTTCCCAAGTCGGGAGCATGGATGCAACTTGTGTTGCAATCTCTGGATCAGGGCCGACAACAAGAGCGGTCCGTCGTGGTGTGGACGGAGGCTCAGAGACGTCCAACGACATAGAATTGGCCGATTCCATGGGGCCCCCCCTTTCTCCGATTTGGGATCGATCATCCCAAAGCGTGCTCAGGCGAAAGGGTATCGGCGCGTCTTTCGCCGCACGACTGCCAGAAAGCACAGTTGTGGACTCTGATTTCTTCGCTGCCGTTTTGAGGGAATCAATCCGGTCGGGTTAGGTCGAGAATCGCGGAAACTGAGCGCCGCCCACTCAAGGATTTGCGTAGTATCCTTTTCTGTAGTGAGAGCGTAGTTGGTCCGTGTCAGATCGATCCTTGACTGTTATTTTGACTTTCCGCCACTTTCCATCAGTCACCTTATCGCTGGGTTGATATCCCAATAGGTATTGACTTCGCAATTCGCGACTAAGGAGCGCACATTCTTCAGGGAGCTTGTTGATATCCTTGACGGTGGTCGTCCGACCTCCCGTGATATCGGTCATAACCCTCAGCCATCGCTCTCCCATGACCTCTTCGAATGCCTTAAATGGGCTGGTCCCGAAGATGCCGACGGCGTAAACCATGACGTCCGATTCCGCTATGAGATTCTTGATCTCTCTCAGGTTGTAACGGCTTGCATTATCGGCGCCATCGCTGATGATGACGAGAGCACGGCGCGAGTAATGTGCATTGCGCAACTTAGATACGCCCAAATACACAGCATCCAGCAGTGCCGTAGAACCACTCGGCTGTACCAAGCCGAGTTCGGTTTCTATACCCGCGGTCGATTGAGTCACGTCTGACAGAACCTGAGGCTTGTTGTTGAAGGTGATGACGAAGTAGTCGTCTTCGGGATTTGCATTCCGGAAAAACTGTTCGACAGCTTCCCGTTCGGTATCAATTTTCTCGCGCATACTGCCACTGACGTCCAGGAGCAGGCCGACCGAAACAGGGGAATCCTCGGTTGAGAAATAGCGAATCTCTTGCGGCTGATTGCTCTCGTAAATCGTGAAATCTTCACGACTTAGATTAGTTTGAGGGTGATTGAATGCGTCCGTAACAGTAACAGGGACGAGCACAAGATCGACGGATACACGAAGGGGGCCTTGCCGAGTCCGTGCCGCGGATGCGGAAGAGTCGATAGCCGTCACTATCGCAGGTGTGGAATCTTTCGGAAAACCACTTCTAGTCTGGGAAACAGCTTGAGGATTGATGGAAAGGAGGACGATTAAACCCAAGGAGATAAGCAGGATAGAGGCCCCGATAGTCCGCGCCATTGCGGCTGTCACCCCAGCAAGACGCAAAAATCCTATCACACCAAAGGGTTATTTGCACTTGGTGCTTTTGTTACGCGATTTGTAGAAGTCTACGGTATTTGCGCTAGCGTTTTCCTCCGATCAATTTTCAAAAATAGGGCGGCTGTCGTTCGAATACATTCAGTCGTCCGACGAATTCCGAAACAGCCGCCTTATTCACTTGCGATCCGCTGGTGTTCCAACGCCACTGATGCTTCTGTGGAAAAGAAACGGAACAAGCTCATCAAAAACCAGGGCTTCCCCCGCTAGTAGCTGGTGTGATGAAGATTAATGACCACACCTGCGGAATAGCGGAAATTGCTCTGATTCGTGTTTGCAAACTGATTCGTAAACCGAGTCAACAAATAGTCAATCTCTGCTGGCCTGAACGAAAATGTCTTGCCGATAGGGATATCGACGCCTCCGCCAAACGCCATAGCGAACGCGTCCTCAGCTGGAGTTTTGTTAAACGAGCAAGTACCCGAGACCGGCTGACAAATCTGCTTGAAGGCATTGGCGTACACGTTGCTGTGCGCCGCGCCGAACAGCAGATGACCGAACGGGTGGAGTCCATGCGCTCGAACTTTAAGTTGCGGTCCGAACATGTAGGTGAACAAGTCACCGGAAACTACGCCCGATGCGCCTCCAGGGAAAACCGGATTTACCGGTATGTGGAAATTGTTCGTGGTGCTCTGGTACCCCTGGAAATCCGCCATTACCCCCAGGTATTCATTGATGTTGATAACGAATGAGCCGCCGCCTCCATTAAGGCTGTGCCCTTGAGTATAAGAAGCACTTGGTGCAAAACGGACAAACGAGTAGTCAAGGCCTAGTTCATATCTGGGAAACTCCTGGGCCGCCGCAGTCACTGCGAGAAGCATTAGTATGATTCCCAACTGGATTGCTTTAACGCTCTTCATCTGTATTCCTCCATGATCCATATCGGACGACTGAATCGACATGCGATATCGATAGGCCCTCAACCGAGAATCTGGACAATTCGCCCCATCTTGGGCATTTGCACTTCTACGCTCGGTTCTCGGAGAGGATTGAGTACATCATCGGGCGCAATCGGTGGGATCGAATACTGGCAAGTCTTACAGATCGTTCCTTGTATTCAGTTGGCGGGCGCACGGGGAAAGAGCGAGCTTGCTGCAGGGTCAAACAGCAGAGTACTATCTCCAGTGTTTATGACCAGTCGTCCTCTGGAAAACACGCGGCGCAGGACAAAACGGTCATTTCGTGTGAAGTGCGACTGCAAGTCAAGGAGCAAGAGTTAGGGGCATCCAGCTTCTATCTTCTTTATATATACAGAGGCGATCTACTCCAGAGAGTCCCTGTATTCCGCGCGGTCAACGCCGACGCCGCTTGACGTTCAACTGGGCAACCGCACGTGCAAGAGAGGCGTTGACGGATGCCACCTCTTCCGAAGACAACTTCTCTTTGAGACGGGCAGCGGCTCGCTGACGAGCTTCTTCTACAGTAGCTTCGTCAATCTTTTCAGCTGCGATCGCCAGATTCGTTGCGATCGAGACTCGCGTGTTGGTCACTTCTACGAGACCTTCGCCAACTGCCATGAAGTGGTCATGTCCGTCCTTGCGAACGATCATCTCTCCAGGAACCAGGTACGTCATCAAACGCGTATGTTGGGGTAGAAGCCCCATCTGACCTTCCACCCCGGGGATCGTCACCATTTCGACATCGTCGGAGTACACCATGGCTTCTGGTGTCGAAATTTCGAGTTTGATGGTGTTCGACATTTCTGCGTACTCCTGGGCCTCGGACTATCGGCCGCCAGAACCAATTTTTTAACTCTATCTAATTTCCTCGATGGGGCCCTTCATATAGAAGTTACCTTCTGAAACGTCGTCATGCTTGCCTTCGAGGATCTCTTTGAAGCCGCGAACTGTATCCGCCACCGGAACTTGTTTTCCCTCGCGGCCAGTGAATACCTGGGCCACGCTAAAGGGCTGACTCAAGAAACGTTGAATCTTCCGAGCCCGAAATACCGTCAGCTTGTCTTCGGGTGAAAGTTCATCCATTCCAAGGATGGCAATGATGTCCTGGAGGTCTTTGAACCGCTGCAGGACTTTCTGCACTCCTCGTGCTACTTCGTAATGCTCCTGGCCTACGATTTCCGGGGCTAGAGCGCGGGATGTCGACGCTAGCGGATCCACTGCAGGATAGATTCCCAATTCAGCGATCGAGCGCTCGAGAACGATCGTAGCGTCGAGGTGTGCAAACGTTGTCGCAGGAGCTGGGTCGGTTAAGTCGTCGGCAGGAACATAAACTGCCTGAAACGAAGTGATCGATCCTTTCTTGGTGGAAGTAATGCGCTCCTGCAACGCACCCATCTCGGCTGCGAGAGTCGGCTGATACCCGACGGCGCTCGCGGTCCGGCCGAGCAAGGCCGAAACTTCGGAGCCAGCCTGGGAGAAGCGGAATATGTTGTCGATGAAGAGAAGTACATCCTGGTTTCTTTCATCACGGAAATACTCAGTAATCGCCAGGCCGGCCAGTGCGACACGGAGACGCGCCCCGGGTGGTTCGTTCATTTGTCCGTATACAAGAGCGATCTTGGATTTTGAAAGATCATCCTGCCGGATGACGCCCGCTTCAGACATCTCACGATAGAGGTCACTGCCCTCGCGCGTACGTTCGCCAACCCCTGCGAACACCGAGACTCCGCCATGGAGTTTGGCAATGTTATTGATCAGTTCCATGATGACCACGGTCTTCCCAACCCCGGCGCCGCCAAATGCTCCAACCTTTCCACCTTTCATAAAGGGGCAGATCAGGTCGATCACTTTGATTCCGGTCGGCAGAACCTGTGGAGATGTCGATTGCTCGACGAGTGGAGGTGAGGCGCGGTGAATCGGATAGTACGCCTCTGCCGCCACCGGTCCACGCTCATCCACCGGATTTCCGGTCACGTCAAATACTCGCCCCATGACCGCATCACCCACTGGCATTGAAATCGGCTTGCCAGTGTCCGTTACTTCGAATCCTCGCTTCAATCCTTCGGTTCCGGACATGGAAACCGCGCGTACCCACTTGTCGCCGAGATGCTGCTGAACTTCAAGAATGATGCTGACGGGCTCACCATTGACTTTGCAATCGCAAGTTACGGCGTTATAGATTCCCGGCAACGATTCCGGAAATTCAATGTCCACAACCGGGCCGAGCACTTTTACGATTTTGCCCTTGTGTGTATTTACGGGTGACTCAAGCGTTGCTTGCAGCATAGATCGACCTCACTCCGATTGCCCACCTGCGATTTCAAGCAGTTCTTTGGTGATATTGCCCTGCCTGAGTTTGTTGTATTCAAGACTCAGATCCTTGATCAGGTTCTCGGCATTGTCTGTCGCATTCTTCATTGAAACCATGCGGGCACTTAATTCGCTGGCTTTTGCATTCAACATGACTTGATAGACATAAATGTCCAGGTAATGCGAGAACAGGTATTGCAGGACGGTCTCGGGGCTCGGCTCGAATATGGTCTCTGTCGTGTCGACTGTCAGTTCTTGTTCTAGCCTCGCACCAGGTATTTTCAGGGACTTGATCTCACCTATCGGCAGAAACTCCAGCCGCACAGGGTATTGAGTCAGTGTGTTTTCAAATCGTGTCGCAATAAGTTGAATCTCATCCACCTCTCCTTTCAAGAAGAGGTCTCGCGCAAAAGCCGAGAGTGCCCTCGCTTCGGAGAATAGTGGAGTGTCAGCGTACGTGAATTCAGCAGCCAACTGCCGGCGGGTACGTGCAACGAACTGCGCTGCCTTCTTTCCTGCTGCAATGAAGATCGTTGTTTGCGGATCGAATTCGCTCGCGAGCCGAAAGAGGTTTGTGTTGAGAGCTCCGCAGAGCCCCTTGTCCGCCGCGATGAGGATCACGCCACGTCTCTTGACTTCGCGTACTTCCAGCAGGGGGTGTCTAAACTCACCCGAGCGGCTTGTGGCTTCGCGCTGAATGCGATAGATCATTTGCACGAAGGGTCGTCCGGCAAGGGCTGCCTGTTGAGCTCGCCTCATTTTCGAAGCTGCCACCATCTGCATCGCCTTGGTGATCTGGGCGGTGCTGCCGACTGATCGAATCCTTCGTCGCAAATCGCGAGGACTATTCATCGTCTGGTCCCGTTTATCAATTCACAAACATTAATTCCATGTTTCCTTGAACTGTTCGATCGCCGCCTTCACCTCTGCTGACAAACCTGCGCTGAGTGCCTTTTCCGCGGAGATCTTCTGCAGCAGTTCCGGCTTGCGGGTACTCAGGAACTCGGTCAGCTTGGCCTGGAACTCCTTCACCCGGTTCACCGGCACATCGTCGAGATATCCGTTTTGCACCGACCAGATGACGGCAATTTGGGTCTCTACTGGAACCGGGCTGAATTGCGGCTGCTTGAAAATCTCCATGATCCGTTTGCCGCGGTCGATCTGGGCTTGAGTCTTGGCATCCAACTCCGATCCGAATTGAGCGAACGCCGCCAGTTCCCGAAACTGAGCGAGATCACCCTTGAGTTGCCCGGCGACCTGCTTCATGGCCTTGAGCTGGGCCGCGGAACCAACTCTTGAGACCGACAATCCGACAGAAATTGCAGGGCGCATTCCCTGATAGAAGAGATCCGTTTCCAGGTAGATTTGGCCGTCAGTAATCGAAATTACGTTGGTTGGAATGTAAGCGGAAACGTCTCCGGCCTGGGTTTCGATAATTGGAAGAGCCGTGAGTGAACCATTGCCATATTTCTCGCTGACTCTCGCGGCTCTCTCAAGCAATCGGCTATGCAGATAAAACACATCACCGGGATAGGCTTCGCGGCCAGAAGGCCGTTTCAGCACCAATGAGACTTGGCGATACGCCACGGCGTGCTTGGACAGATCATCATAGATGATCAATGCATCCATTCCGTGGTCCATGAACCATTCACCAATTGCGGCTCCCGCAAATGGAGCCAGATATTGGTTGGTGGCGGAATCGGACGCCGGCGAGGCCACAACGATCGTGTACGGCAACGCACCCTCTTGTTCCAGGACCGAGATAATGCGCGCGATATTCGACTGTTTCTGACCGATTGCGACGTAGATGCAATAGAGGGGTCGATAATCTTTATCTGCCTTTGCTTGGGCTGAGTGATTGAGACGAGCTTGGCTAATTATTGTGTCAACACAGATCGTGGTCTTCCCAGTAGAACGGTCGCCGATGATCAGTTCCCGCTGGCCTCGCCCAATCGGGATCATGGCGTCGATGGCCATAATGCCCGTCTGCACGGGCTGGTTGACAGCCTGGCGGCGGATGATGCCGGGGGCCATCCTTTCTACTGGATAGGCGACGTCGCTCTTTATCGGACCTTTTCCATCTACTGGCTCGCCGAGGGTGTTCACGACGCGGCCCAGGAGTCCCATGCCAACCGGCACCTGAAGAAGCTTTCCCGTCGTACGGACCTCGTCTCCTTCCTGGAGAACTGTGTAGTCGCCGAGAACAATCACTCCGACCTCGGTCTCTTCAAGATTCAAGGCGAGTCCCGTGATACCGTGCCCCAAGTCCAGCATCTCATTGAGCATTGCGTCGCTGAGACCTTCCACCCGAGCGACTCCGTCACCCACTTCACGAATGACACCAACATTCTGTTTGGCGGTCGTGGCCTTGATGCCTGCAATTTGAGACTCGAGTTCTTCCAATAGTCCGGGCATATGTATTTCGCTCCAATCGGTACGATTGCGGTCCGAGGCTGCCGAATCGGGGAGATGACTTCTCTTACGTACTCCGAATACCAAAACTCGCTGCGAGTGCCTGTAGTCTTGACTTCACTGTGCCGTCATAAACGTCGCTGCTAATCTGAATTCGTATGCCACCGATCAGATCCGGATTCTGCGCAAATTGGGCATGGATTGGGTCTCCATAAACTCGTGACAGACCTTCCTTGATACGGGTTTGCAGGTCGATTTGCAGCGGAACGGCGCTGTCAATTTTCGCTGTGTGCCTGGCCGAATCAATCGTAAGAAGGCGCTTGAATTCGCCCAGCACGGAAAGATAACCGCGGCGCCTTGAGGTAAGAACTCGTTCTACAACCGCTCGAGCGCGCCCTTCCTCAACCTTCTCATTGACCACGCACCATCGGTACAAACGTTTCGCTGCGCGCCTGACTTGAGATGTCGTGGCCGGCATATTTCTCCTTTGGGTCCCAGACTGCTAGGCCGCTCTGCCCAAACTCTTAATGGTCTCTTCAGCCATTCGCCTCTGATCATCAGAGGTCAACATCTTGCGCGTGATCGAGGCAGTTGCCTCGACCACCATGGCGCCTATCTCGCGTTTCAATTCGGCAAGCATGCGGTCGTGCTCCAGCAAAGCAGCTTCCCGCGCCTTCGCGATGACCTGCTCTGCGACAGAAACTGCCTTCTGCATTTCCTGCTCGAGCAAACGAGCGGCTGCCGCATGCGTTTCCTCAATGACCTTGGTTGCCTTCGCGTCGGCCTGCAACATGATTCGTCGACGTTCTGCTTCAGCCTTTTCCAGCTCGGCTTTGATCTTTTCCCTGTCGACGACGTCTTGCGCAATCAACTCGCGCCGTTGTGCCAAGACCTGCAAAACAGGTTTGTAGGCAAAGCGGTGGAGCAGAAAGCAAACGATGCAGAAGCTGATGATTTGAGCTACGAGGTGAGGCCAGTCCACGCCAAAGGTGGTAGCAATCTGCTGGATTTGGCCCGGATCATTTTGTGTCAGCAAAATCAGAGCATTCATACTTGTCACTCATGGTTGACGCTTGGATCTCGTTTCCAAGCCCCGACAGACTCGAAAGCGAATCTCTACTTCGCCAGGAACAGTGCATAAAAGACGATCGCTTCAGCAAAAGCAATCGCCAGAATGGACTGGACCAGTATCTTTGTGGAAGCGACGGGATTGCGCCCTACTGCTTGCGATGCCGCCATTCCGATTAAACCTACGCCAATTGCTGCACCTAATGCTGCCAGACCAACGTGAATACTTCCGTTCATGTGACCATCCTCTTCTTCTCCGCCAGCTCCCGCGACTGAACACGGTCGAGCCGCCGGTTATTAAATGTTTAGGCGTGTGCCGCTGCAGGCCCCTCTGTTTCATGCTGACACATGAGCATAGTGAACACGGCAGTCAAGAGCATGAAAACTAGTGCCTGAACAAGTCCCATTAGTAGTTCAAGAAAGTAAAATGGAATCGGGACCAGCCAACCAAATCCTGGTACGAGCTTTGACATCGCTTCCAGCAGGTTTTCACCCGCAAAAATATTGCCGTAGAGACGGAAACCGAGGGAGATCGGCCGAAACAAGATAGAAACGATCTCAAGACAGCCAGCCGCGAAAAACACTACGATCATCAATGCTTTCAAAAAGCCTTCGGTTTCCCCTTTGGGGGCAAACAACTCCTTGATAAATCCGATCGGGCCAATTTCTCGAAGAGCCCAAACAATCCAACAAGCGAAAAACACAAGGGCCATAGCGAAAGTCATGTTCACGTCGGCGTTCGCACCCCGGAACAGTGGTTGCGTGATTACAAAACCGTGCGAGGTCTGGCTGCCCCAACCGATAGATCCAACTCCGGGGATGAGGCCGATCCAGTTCGCCGAAAGGATAAAGATGAAGATCGTTGCAAAATACCAGAAGGTCCTTTCGGTTAAGTGCGGCCCGACGATTCCGGACAAGAAGTTATATAACCCTCCAACCAGCCACTCGACGAAATTCTGGAGACCGGCCGGCACCATTTTCATGTTCCGCGTGGCCGCTTGAGCAACGACAATTAAGCAGATGGCCACGATCCAACTCACGAGCATGGAGTTGGTGATAGGAAAACCGAAAGGGCGCGCGATCTCAACAGCCTTGGCTGACAAGCCATGTTCCGGCGGTTCCGCGGCGGTCTCTGGAGAACTCACGTTCCCATGGGCGCCACCTGACGACGCCATTCCAATCGCTCCACGGCCTAAGGCCCAGCCCTCACTAGTGAAGCCCAAGGTGACAAATAGAACGGAGATCGCGAGGACGATCCCCGTTCTTGAGTGCACCCGCTGACTGAAACATCTGGCCAAGGTCTGTTTCCTCATGAAAAGCAACGTGATTGCCTCACGCGGACCGCTTATGTGCCAATAACGACAATGCCGCCGATTCATCCTGCGCGGCTTTTGCGTACCCAAGAAGGACAAAATACAAAACACGGTCGAAAAAACCGTTCAGAGAACGCAGCAAAACCACGCCGCCCCAAAACTCAACGGGTTCTTCAAGCAAGCACTCTTGCTGCGTGAAATCCCAAAGACACTCGCGAGCAATCGACATTGCCCATGAGAGTTCGTTGAGTGGGACGTTCTGGCCCGCTCGTCGAATGCCAAGAGCCACATACCGCGATTCGAGAATCGAGTCTGTTTCGTTGCTGAGCCATTGGGTCAGGTCCTGAAAAATCTCCAGGGCGTCCTGCTTTTGCTCGCCTTCTGGAACTCGCAAGAGCAGCTCTTTGCACCTTTCAGAGGCCCTGATCCTGCGCACGAGTTCTTCCGACTGATCAGCCGACCTCGTCTTCATCAATTGGACAAGCTTGGGAGCGCGCATTCTATCCCCCCTTTCGAACTGGGACCGGGTTGCGAGGCGACGCTATTTCTTCACAACTGGTGGATAGTTTTTCAACATCTTGGTAACCGTTTTGTTCAAATTCTTCTGTTGCTTGTCGGGCTTTGCCTTCGGATCAATTGTTTTGCTTCCGAGACCGCGCCATACCAAGTCCTTATTGGCGGAGTCATACATGTCAAGCGCGATTTGGCCAACGTAGATGGTCGAGGTCGAGCCAGTCGTCATTCCACCTCCGGGGGAGCCACCGCCATACCACCCGCCTCTATACCAACCGCCCCCGTAACCCCAATCGGAACTGTACGACGTGAATTCCTTCTCTTGGCCAATCGCCACCTGATAACCGATGTAAAGGTCTGCGCTATCGCCGTCGACCTTCGTCAATCCTTTTGTAGTAAGTTGCGCATCGAAGGCTTCCTTGATCTGTTTGTCGAGGAGATCTCCGGGATTCTTGGCGTCCTTCAGCGCAACCCACTTGTAGGTTTTGAAACGAGAGAAGTCGGTGTTCTTGTCAAAATTGAATCGAACGTCCTGAGCGAACGCTGCACCAGCCGTTATGATGAGCGCTGCAGTGATTGCCAACCAAATCCTCTTCATCGTGAACCTCCGTCCGTTGTCGATCCTCCGTGTAGCCGCAGAGCAGTGACTCTGGCCGAGCGAAATTGTTTTCGCGATATAGAGAATCCTTCGCGATGCTAGGGGTTTCGTTCGTGGCAAGGAACTGTTACTAGTTACAGCTACTCGGCGGAAGAGCAATCGCTCCCACAACCTTGTTCTCCATTTCGATGGTGCTGCGCGAAAAAGCTCATGAGTTACGCGGAGGGACTCGATCACAAGTGTTGCAGCATAGCCCGCGGATAAACTGCAACCTGACCCCTGATAGAAGTCACAGTTTTCCTCAAGGTCCACCCAATCAGACAATGGGCACACGTTTCCAGTTAATTCAATATCTAGACCGCATTCATGGAGAAACCTGATGCCGAAACAATCCCTGCAGAAAAAAGAAGAAGGCAAGGAACGCCCGGAGCTGACCGGCAAACAATATGAGCGAGAGCTTCGCAAACTTCAAACCAAGCTGGTCGAGATGCAGGAGTGGGTTAAGGCAACTGGAGCTAAGATCGTGATCGTGTTCGAAGGCCGTGATGCTGCCGGAAAAGGAGGCGTCATCCATCGCATCAAGGAGCGCGTCAGTCCCCGGGTCTTCCGTCATGTGGCGCTACCCGCTCCTACCGAACGCGAGAGATCTCAGCTGTACGCGCAGAGGTATATGAAGGAGTTGCCGGCCTCTGGCGAGGTCACTATTTTTGACCGCAGTTGGTATAACCGCGCTCTCGTTGAACACGTAATGGGATTTTGTAATGACAAACAGTACGAGTTGTTCCTGCGTATGTGCCCTGGGTTCGAAGGCCTGCTCAGAACAAACGGTATTCTTCTCATTAAATACTGGTTTGAAGTTAGCGAGAAGGAACAGCACAGGAGGTTCCAGAAACGGATCGAAGATCCTATGAGGCGCTGGAAGCTCAGTCCTATGGACCTCGAGTCCCATCGCCGTTGGTACGACTATTCTCGTGCACGCGATGCGATGTTTGCGGCGACAGATACGCCGCAGTCGCCTTGGTTCGTCGTCCAGACAGACGACAAAGAGCGCGCCCGGCTGAACTGCATATCTCATTTGCTAAGTATCGTACCTTGGAAAAGAATTCCACAAGAAAAGGTCGTATTGCCTAAGCGGCAGAAGCCGCACGGCTACAAGGAGCCGGACTGGCCTTATCGTTGGATCCCTCAGAAGTACTAGTGCGGCTCGCACGCTTCCAACGACTCGAGCAAACGCTCGGGACGGAGGATTCAGAATGAAATGGACGGCTCCAATCGAACTGTGCATAGACGCGGCACTCTTCCTCTGGCTTTGGGAAGTTGTTTCTCATCCAGAGGGGTTTGCCAAAAGGTCGCGAAAGAGTCCCGTTAGTCCATCCGGATTGCCCCCGACACGACTTGATGTCGGGCCAACGCACTCCTGCTCGCCATCGTGATGTGGGGACTTCTGGCTTTCGTCGCACCCATCGCAAGTTTTAGCAGGCCTACCCAACAGCGTATTGCTGGTGGCTCGCGAAAGGTGAACCGCTTCCAGGGACTCGAGCGAAGGCCTGGTACAAAATCCACTCTTGTCGAATCGTCCCGAAACGCGGCGGTTTCGATAAACCTGAAGTGATTGCCTGCGGGCAACGACATGCGTCTCGGCAAGAGACTATGCTTTGCACGCTCAGCCCGTCCCCCCACTCGCTGAGGGGGTGCGTGCCGCAAGGCGCGCTATTACTCCGAGTGACCGGGCTGAGCATTGAAATCCGCAGAAACTTTCGGGGCCAATGATCAGGTCTACTCTCTCCTCGATGATTCAACACTAGCTCTGGACGGTGGAGCTTCAGGGTTCATCCAACTTGATTGAATTGACGGTAACGGATACGGGAGCTGGCCTCGATCCGGCGGAGGGCCCTCAATCGGCAAGATCTGACTGATCAGTATGCGCGAAAGACGGCGTTATCGATCCGATCAGAAGCCGGAACTGTCATCACAATCCACGCTTGCGTTTCCCAAGAGAAGTGTCAAGTCCCAAGCTGTGGCAGGGTGACATTGCCTGCCGCTGCATCGCGTCGGGCCTTGAGCTTCCGCCTTGTGCAGCCCCTCACTTTGAAAGCCGCGTCGAATGACTGAGAGGAGTAAAGATAGCGGTCTCTAGCTTCCCGCAGGTCTCACCTTGCGGCAGTCGGAAAGTGGAACGAACCAATTCTCTTGGTTTCACGGCACTACTACGTGTACAGGTCCTCGCCAAACATCACCCCACAGCCTGGGATTTTCAGAGCGTGTCCAGAACCAGATACAGAAAGTACCCACAGATCAGAGCCCAGACGATTCCCATGAGAAACAATAGTGGTCTGGCCAATCGCCTTCTTGAGGAGATGTTCGAAGTATCCAACGTTATGAACGGGCTGGGCTCAGGCGCACACATCGGGATCCTCCCCGGTAGGTACTCTCGATAGTCGGTGGATGAGTCCAGGTACCTTATCTCAGCCCAAACTCGGCAGTCCTTGATGTGGACGGAACTCTCCCTATTTGCATGGTGCGGACTTGCCATTTGATCCTCACTCGATCGCGACGCACCATCTTTACCTTCGTCTGGCCTTACGAAACAACCGGCAAACCTGACAGTTGGAGGCTAAAAGCCTTCTGACCTCACACTCGCGTCTTGGGAGAGTCACCCGAGCGGACCTGACACCCGTACCGAACGGCCCTGCCTTGCTGTCATAACTAACAGTTACGAACAGTGCTTGGACTACCTACACTTCGGTGCGAGCACACAGGAACAGGCGTCCCGGGAGAAGACATCCGTCATCAGCCGCATCGCGTCAACGCATCGGCTGATTCGTAAGGAAAAACGAGATCACCATGAACAGCCGTTTTGTCCGCGGTGTCGAGAAAATGTTACTGATAGCGGGAGCGGTTTTGCTCACGATCTTCGTCGCCGCACGCATTCACAGGTCAGTCCTCTCGCGGGCTGCAGTAGAGAGCTTTAATCTCGCAAAGGAGGCTCCTACAGCGAGGATCACGCCTTCTCTTTGGGACAAGCCGCTAGCGTTCGACTCGACACTTTGGTCGAGTCAGAGAATTGCGGCGTACGAAGAGAGTTTGGCCGCGCATTTCGCGCCTCCATTAGCAATCTTGCGGATCCGCAAGGTCCGCCTGGAAGTGCCTGTGCTGTCGGGCACAGATGACCTGACCCTCAACCGAGGTGTTGGGCTCATCGCGGGAACCAATCCACCGGGAGAAGGCGGACGAATCGGAATTGCCGGCCATCGGGACGGTTTCTTCCGGGTTCTGAAAGATGTTGGTCCCGGAGACATGATCGAGTTAGAAACCCTCGATCGAATTGAAATCTATCGCGTTAATGAGATCGTGATCGTTAAGCCGAATGATGTATCAGTGTTACAACCAACGACCAAGCCAACATTGAGCCTGGTGACTTGCTACCCCTTCTATTTCACAGGCAGCGCTCCCGAGCGCTACATAGTTGTGGCGTCACTGGTGAATTCGGGAAGGCCAGCAGCCACACGCGCACAATCTCAAAGCAAAGCTTCTGTTCCTGTCGATCCTGCACAAAAGATCTCAACCGCACAATCACACGCGTCAACCAAGGAGATAACACAATGAACTCAAATACCAACAGCACGAGAGTGTGGCTGGTGCTTACCGTGGCGGCAGTATTTCTTGCCTTCACAGTCGGCATGAGCGCACAAGTGCAAACCGCAACCGATACCGCGAAGGGACAACCCTCCCATGAGGTCACAGTCGAGCGTGGCGAAGTTGTCTACGTTTCCGGCAATGATCTCGTGGTAAAGATGGAAGATGGCACGATCCGCCATCTTTCCAATGTCCCCGAGAGTGCCCGGGCAACGGTCGATGGCCAACAACTCGGTATCCATGACCTAAAGCCGGGTATGAAGCTGCAACGTGCAATAACCGTGACCAAGACTCCAACCGTGGTCACAACCACAAAATCCGTTACCGGAAAAGTCTGGCAGGTAGGAGCGCCAAACTGGGTGATTCTTACCTTGGAGGATGGCACTAACGAGAAGTTCAGCATCCCCAAAAACCAGAAATTCAACATCGACGGTCAGATGACCGATGCGTGGGGCCTAAAGAAGGGCATGAAAGTGAGTGCCACAAAGGTAGTCGAGGAACCAGTAGACGTCTACACGCGTCATCAGCAGGTGACTGGCTCATCACCACCGCCTCCGCCCGCACCGCCGGTTGATCAGCCTATCCTGATCGCACAAGCTACACCACCTCCGGCCCCGGCTGAGCCTGCGGCTGCTCCGGCAGAGTTACCGAAGACTGGAAGCATTTTGCCACTCATCGGGCTGCTTGGCGGTCTTTCTCTTCTGTCCTCGCTTGGGCTTAAGGTAATTCGCAGCACCTTCTAATTGCTGCCGGGGTTCGGGAAGGCGAGTATTTTCTGCCATTCCGAACCCATTATTTTTGGGTGAGTTTTTCACCGACAACGTCGAATCATTGTGCGAACGGGCAGCAGGGCGGATTACACACTGAGCTTGCTGTTCAATCTTGCGGAAGGGTCGTTAGGACGAAGTAGTGCAGTTCCAAACGCGCTAAGAAGCGAGGCAGAGGGGCACATCCGCGATCGCTCAGGCAGCAATAAGGTGAGTCCTGATTGCATACTGAACCAGTTCTGCGTTGGTTCTGATGTTCAGTACTTCCATGATTCGATACTTATGAAAAGCAACCGTCCGGGTTGTCAGATTGAGCACCGCCGCGACTTCTTTCATGCACTTCCCTTCCGCCAGGAGCTGCAGCACTTCCCGTTGCCTTTCGGTCAAACGATCTGACTCTTCCACAAGCTTCTTATCCTGCCGAAGCAGGAAGTCCACGGTATCTTTTGCAATCATGGGCGAGAGATACGATTTCCCACGCAAGACTTCACGGACTGCAATTGTCAGTTCCGAAGCTGCGCACGTCTTCACAAGATATCCCGAAGCCCCGCGACGAAAAGCTTCAGCGGCGAGATCTGCGTCATGGTTCATCGTCAGAAAAACGATCTTTACAGACGGACACAATTCCTTCGCCTGTTGACCTGCGTCCAGGCCGTTGAGCAGAGGCATGGAAACATCCACGATAACAAGGTGGGGGCGGAGTTCTGCTACTGCCCGTACCAAGGCCCGACCGTCTCTCACTGTGGCCACGATCTCATACTCCGACTCCAACAGTTTCTGGCATGCCTCTGCAACCAGAGTGTGGTCATCAGCGATTACAATTCTGGGAAGATTCCTTCGAGGATTCGGAAGCATCTTAAGACTCCGTATGCGATGTATTCCTTACTTAACAGTGAGGAGCAACCCCTAGTTCAGCTGAACCTGAAATGAAGTCCAAGACTATTTCCCGTTTTGACAATTGGCAACTAGCAAATCTACTAGTACAACCTCCCCAGTTTTGTTGAAGGTCTGCGCCATATGGCTCTGGAAAAGATGGTCTATTAATTCCCCTGTCGGGACTTCGTGGAGTCGGTGCTTCAGCTATCCAGAACCGCGCACAAAATCTCCATGGCAAACCAATCATAGCTAACTGCAAGCCTTGCACCGGATGTCAGCTTTTATCGAGTCCCGGATACTCGCATTCGATCGTGCCAAAGACGCTCCGGCGCTGATAATCGCATCGCTCGATGCGCATTCATATCGGTGACGAATGCCTTGCGTTTTCCGGCACTCGTCCCTCCGAACTAACCGTCACCGTCGCCGTTCAGCTCAGCAACTGTAACTTGTCTCAGTTCGTTGAGACCATGCTATGGACGATTTGAAATCGCTGACAAGGCCCGCAACGAATCACGCGCGATCCATTTGGTGACTCAGACTAAGCCGACTGTAAGTTTGCTCGACATGAGTAAGAGATTGAAAAGGGGCGTGGAGCAACAAACGAAATGCCATGCCTCTCAGGCCACCAGCTTCTCTTGTACGGAGAACTGGGGGCTGAGGCGAAATTCAAATGCGCCTGTCAGCTTTATCAGTGCGATATATTACTAGCCTTCCACTAAGATCCTAATGTTGAGCCGAGCTTCTAGACATGAGAACCTTCCACGAGGATCGTTTGTTTCGCGGAGACCTGCACAGCCAATTGAAGCCGGGCGAATCGACACGCAGATCAGGTTCTCCGTCTCGCATGCAGCAGGAGGACCTGTATCCCTCCGATCCCAATTCCTTCGCTCGTAACTCACGGCTGTTGCGTCGGCTCTCCCCATCAGCCTTAGAAGAAATGTTTCGAATCGCCGTTCACCGCAGCTATCCGTCAAATGTGGTCATCATCGAGCAAAATACCCCAGCCGATCGGCTTTTTCTCCTGGTGAAGGGCTGCGCTCGCTATTTCTTCATCACCCCGGACGGGAAAAAAGCATACTTGCTTTGGCTCGCTCCGGGGGATGCTTTCGGCGCGGCGTCACTGCTGCCAGAGCCGTCCGACTTTTTGGTAAGTACTGAGACCAGTTCTGAAAGCCACGTGCTCATGTGGAAGCGGTCCGCCGTTAGGGCTCTTGCATCACGCTACCCTACTCTGTTGGAAAACGGGCTGTCGATAGCATCTGATTATCTCGTTTGGTATCTGGCAACTCACTTGAGTCTTATTTCCAACAGCGCCCGCGAGAGGCTCGCGCACGTCCTCCTCAGCCTTGCCCGTGGCATTGGTCGGAAGCATCCGAAAGGCATCAGTCTTGAGGTTACAAACGAACAACTGGCCAATACCGCACACTTGACGCACTTCACGGTTAGTCGCTTGCTCAGCAAATGGCAGCGGAATGGCGCACTTTTAAAAGGCAGGGGACGGATTATTCTCGGTCATCCTGAATTGCTTCTGCAATATTCCAAACCCTCCCTGACCGAATCATAAGAGTTCTTTGGTTCGCACTCTATGGAATGTGTCCGGTTGTGGCGCTGTGCCCTGGCAACGCAGCCGGCGAATGGCATGAAATCAATAACAATAAATTGCGCCTGTCATATTGGAGTCCCACCAGCTTGGCAGGCTCACAATGACGACGTTGTGGCCACCCGTTCGTCTGCTTCGCTAGGGCGGCCGTCACTAGCTGCACAGGCCTGGGTCTGTCTGACCTCGAAGGCGGGCGGCCTGTAGTCTTTCGGCAAATAGCTTTGCGGAATCGTGGTTTCATTTCCGTCGCGCAGCGATGCATAGTGTGGGGAATTAATTTCGACGCCCGCTTCGTTGAACCTGTCCTGAATGTTCTGATGCAGAATCGAATAGATGTTCTGCATGTTGGTCGGCCTATCTGTAAAGGCGTTCAATTCGTAGGAAACATAAAAGTCGTTCAACGCCGTTTGCAGCACGAAGGGGGACGGTTCGTGCAATATATCTTCGGTCGCCAGCGCCGCCGAGATGAGCAACTCATGCACCTGCCGCCAAGGAGCGTTATAGCCAATCGTTACGAGGGTGTGGAAAATGACTCCGCGCTTGCGCGCTTCGGCACTGTAATTCACTACCACTCCACCAAGCACTGTTCCGTTGGGAATTGTGATGACCTCATTCTTCTGGGTCCTCACTCTTGTAACGAGCAGAGTCTTTTCGCTGACCTCTCCCACGTCCGTCCCGATACGGACAAAATCTCCGACCTGAAACGCACGCATATAAGTAAGGATTGTGCCCGCCACTCCGTGCGCCACAGCGGACGTCGAACCGAGTGATAGAAGAACACCAAGGAAGACTGATATCCCTTTGAAAGCCGGGCTCTCGGATCCCGGGAGATACGGAAAAGCAACGATTACTGACGCAGCCAAAATCAGGAATCTGACCAATTTGGCGGTGGGTTCTGCCCAGTCCGGATAAAATCCGCGGATGCTCAGCTTCTCATCGCGAAGTTCGCCAAAGAAATATTCGTTAACCTTGATGAGATATGCGGTAACCAGACAAATGAAGGCCAGAAGGATGAGATTCGGAATATACCCAACTACCGTCCTTCCAAACCCCCCCAGCTCCGAAAACAGCCAGCTGGTAAGTTGGTACGACGTATATTTCGTCGCTGGAAAGAAACGCAGGACCACCGTTCCATAGGCCTGCAACATAGCCAAAACGACAATCCAGAACGCAATCCGACCGACCACGATTAAGACCGGTCGTAGGTACTGTCCGATGTGTGCCCCGAGCGCGTGGGCGGAATCCTTCGTCTCGGAGCGAACAAGCCGACCCTCGAATCGCTGTCGCAGCTTTTTTCGAATCAAGAAAAGCACGAAAATCAATAGCCCACAAGCAGCGGTGGCGACGACCGCATAGAGAACTCCCCACAGCAAGCGTCTAAGGGTGTGATCGTCGCGATATTGTTTCACCACCTCTCTTATAATTTCGGTGTACTCGCCCGCAAGTTGAGCCCGGTCTCGTTCGGCTCCCTGCGCATCAGCGTCGGTAATTCCCATGATCCGCTCGTTGCCAGCGAGGATCTCCGTCCATGTGGCGCGCGACTCAGAGTGAATCGACTCGATTGGGAGCGTCCTGGTCTTGCTAATTGAGACGATCCGATGCTGAATCGCTTCTGCTCGTTCTTTGGCTGTGAATCCTCCGATGCGCGCATAGACCATTAGCACCGGTCTTCCATCGATCTCGACCGGTTCACCGCCGTTGCCAACCTCGGCGTCCGCGGTCTCCTGGTGGAGATCTTTACCTTGCTGGACCTGACAATAGGCTGCAGAACTGAGAAGAATCCACACTAAACCAAGAATCGTGGTTAGCCTCTGTATGGTCTGTGGGAGGTTAAAATTTGGATCGGTCCTTATCCGCCGCGGCACAGATGCTTGGAAGCAGAATGTTGAGGTATCCGTCATGACGCACTCACGCACATCACTGCGAGTTTACGTCGGGCATTCCCTCAGCGCGGACTGGCAGTATTGCTAGTCTGGTCATCTCAGCAGATTGGATAGTCGACCAAGAGCAAGTTTGAAAATGTGGTTGGCGGATGAGATAGCCCGGCTCCGCTTGCTTCTCAGCTAATCAGATGATGCTTGATAGCATACTGCAATAGAGCCGCGTTGTTCTTGACTCCGAGGACTTGCATCAGGTTGTACTTGTGAAAGGCAACGGTTCCGGGCTTTAAATTCAGTACGCTTGCGATTTCCTTCATCGACATACCTTCGGCAAGCAGTTGCAGAATTTCGCTTTGCCTCTTGGTAAGCCTCACTTCCGTACCCAGAGATGATCCACTCCGCAACAGGAACTCAACTGTGTCCTTGGTAATCGAGGGAGAAAGATAGGATTCCGATCTCAGAGCGCGCCGAATCGCAGTCACCAGTTCGGTGGCCGTCGAACTTTTCACCACGTAGGCCGAGGCACCCCGACGAAATGCTTCAGCAGCTATATCGGGAGCCGTGTTCATGGTCACAAAGATCAGCTTGCAGGATGGAAGCATATGCTTCAATTGCTCGGCTGCACTTAGACCGTTCAGCTGTGGCATGGCGATGTCCAAGACCACCGCATCGGGCCTGTGCTCTGCGGCAAGCTTGAGCAGATCCCTACCATTGCTCGCAATCGCCAGGACTTGAAACTCTGGTTCCAGGAGATTCTTGCAGGCTTCGGCCAGCAGGGTGTGGTCATCTGCAATTAGCAACCGGGCCCGGTGACGATTCTCCATGCTCGCTGCCCCAACCCGCGCCGACAGTGCCTCGGCGAGAAGCGGCGCTTCTCCTGTCCTTATACCACTTGGAACTACTCTATTGAAACCACGATTAAGAGTAACTGTCATTGATTGCAGTCTCATACTGTATGCCTGTTTGAACTCCGCTTATCTCGGCCCACTTCCGATCGGCACGACCTTCGGTCAGTTCAGGTGTCGCAATGCCACTATTGCAACGAACGCCTAGAAACGAGGCTGCCAAGACAGAAGCTTTGGAGAGACGTACAACTGGCCTTTGAGGACACTCCGAATGGCCGGAATCAAATCAGTCACGAGGTGCGCTTTCAGGACGTATCCGAGCGCCCCCAAGGAGATGGCGGCGCCCACAAAGTCTGGATCTTCGTGCACTGTCAGAAAGAGAATCCTAACGAGTGAACCAGATTCCCTTAGTCGTACAGCAGCGTCGAACCCGCTTATCGTCGGCATGAAGATGTCCAGTACCAGCAGGTCAGGAGACTGTGTCTGCGCGAGCTGAAGAACCTGCTCGCCATTCTCTGCTAGTCCGACAATCTCGCATTCATATTGAAGTATCGACGAAATCGTCTGAAGAAGTTCTCGCTGGTCATCCGCCAAAACGATTCGTGGCACCTTCTGCGCCAGGACGACCGGACTTTCCTTCTTTCGGTGACTGCTACCGATGCCGATTTCCGTCACTTGAGCAGATACCATAGCGCAACCCTACATGAGCAAAGCTCAACGTGTCTGCCCGTAAAGGATGAAGAAGAACTCGCAATTTCCCTTAGCTCCTCGCTATTAAAGAACGAGTCGGTGGCCTGTATTTTCTCGAATATCGGTCATTTGCGGGATCGTTCACATTGTCGGCGCATGCACGCGCCGACCGGATGACAGGAAAGCACTGCCGACGAGTGCTGCCAGCGTCGATGCGAAAAGGATTCCGATCTTCGCCCTATCGAGCAGTTCCCCTTCCCCAAACGCGAGACCGGCTATGAAAAGCGACATTGTGAAGCCAATACCACATACACAGCCGGCGCCAAGGATTTGTCTCCATGAACAGTGAAGAGGAGGGATGGCAATCTTAGCCTTAGTCGAACACCACGCGAAAAGAAAAATGCCAACCGGTTTTCCGACGATTAAGCCGATTGCTATTCCCAAGGTTATTGGGTCCTTTGCCGCAGGCGCCATTCTTCCGAGGATGTGCACTCCCGCATTCGCAAAGGCGAAGAGAGGCATCACTACAAAGCTAACCCAAGGTTGCAGGCGGTGTTCGATCCGGTGTAAGGGCGACTCAACCATCTCGCACTGAGCTTCCAGTGTGCTTATAGCTGCATGCTCTTCGAACGACCCGGGACGGGCCGATGCAAACTGAACCAGAAGGCTGCGCCCGCGCGCAAGAAACTGTTGGCGGTCCAGGTAAGTGCGCGCCGGAATTGTGAACGCCAGGATTACACCAGCAACTGTTGCGTGCAAACCCGACTTGAGTACCGCTCCCCAAATGCAGACTCCAATCAAGGCGTAGACCAAAGGTCGACGAATACCGAGTAAGTTCGCGCCGATAGAAAGCGCCACTCCAAGAGCCGCAATTAGAAGGCTTAAGAAATGGAGTTGATTTGTATAGAAAATCGCGATCACCAGCACCGCAATGATGTCGTCGACAATTGCGAGAGCCGTAACGAAGATCTTCAATGATGTGGGAACACGACTGCCAAGCCATACGAGTATGCCCAACGCAAACGCGATGTCGGTGGCCATGGGAATGCCCCATCCCTGTGCCGCACTTCCGCCGTAGTTGAACAATAGATAAAACAATGCAGGTACCAACGTCCCCCCCAGAGCGGACATCAACGGAAAGGTGGCCTGTTTGATGGAGGACAGCTCACCAATCAGTACTTGCCGCTTGATTTCCAAGCCAGCGAGAAAGAAGAAGATTGACATTAGTCCATCGTTCACCCAAAGGTGACGGCTTTCCAATAACGAAAACCTTCCGAAGCCGATCAAGAGTGGCGCATTCCAAATCGCATGGTACGTGTACTCCCAGGGTGAGTTGGCCCAGATCAAAGCCGTCAGTGTGCTTACCAACAACAGAATTCCACCCGCCGCCTCAGTTTTGGCGAACCGTACAAATGGACTTACGAGCATTTCTATCGGAGTGATGGGCGGTGGGGACGACAGCTGGGCATTTGCGACCACTAGCGTGTCTTATCTCCCATCATGCATTGGCCCAACTGGTACTTCTGCCAGTTCATGCTTGTGATGCGCCCTTCTACCCTTTGCTCGACTGTTGACGTAGCTCATCGGTCCTACAACGGTTAAACGCAGAGCGCGAGATTTGTTCGGACCGGCCCTAATAAGAGGACCAATTGTGCACTAGCGCGTCCGTTTCGAAGGAGTCTGTCCATGCCAATTAAGTCTGAATTGCGCCATCCGTTCCGAACTGCGCCAAAAGAAGTTGTCAGTCGCCTGCGAAGGAATTTGCCGATTTTCTGGCTTGCACCATTTTGCCTGACGATGTCTGTGCTACTCCTGGCAACTCTGTCTGGATGTGATAAGGACAAAGTGAGTGCCGAAACTCCTCCTCCCGAGGTTGAGGTTACTCCAGTGGCGCAGCAAGATGTCCCTCTCTACACGGAGGCCATCTCGACGCTTGATGGATATGTAAATGCGCAAATCCAGCCACAGGTGACGGGCTATTTGTTGAAGCAAAACTATCGAGAAGGCACGGCAGTTCAGAAAGGCGACATATTGTTTGAGATCGATCCCCGCCCATTTGAGGCTTTACTTGCTCAGGCGCAGGGACAACTTGCCCAGACTCAGGCACAACTCGGCAAGGCAAAGCTCGATGTCGAGCGCGACACTCCACTGGCTAAGGAGAGCGCTATTCCACAAGCCCAACTGGATAACGACATTCAGGCGAACCAGGCAGCCGAGGCCCAGGTAAACGCGGCGCAGGCTCAAGTGGAACAAGCAACGTTGAACGTGGGTTTTACCAAAGTGCGCTCTCTGATTGAGGGTATTGCTGGCATTTCAAAAGCTCAGATTGGCGACCTCGTTGGGCCCACAAGTGTGCTCACCATCGTCTCGCAAGTGCAACCGATCAAGGCCTACTTTGCGATCAGTGAACAGGAGTACCTGAAGTTCGCCAACCGGATCAGCGCAGTAGCGGAGGGGAAAAGACTGCCCTCGGGCCAGAAAACACTGGAATTGATTCTCTCTGATGGAAGTGTGTACCCCAGTAAGGGCTGGGTGGTTCTTGCGGATCGGCAAGTGGATGTGAAAACAGGAACGATCCGAGTGGCTGGGGCATTTGACAATCCTGGCGGCATCCTGCGGCCCGGCATGTTCGGCCGTGTACGCGCCGCAACTGGCGTTACCAAAGGTGCCTTGCTGGTCCCGCAGCGCGCTGTAGTTGAAACGCAGGGGAGTTACAGCGTGGTTGTGGTGGGCCCGGACAACAAAGCGAGCGTGCGCCCGGTAAAAACCGGAGAGCGCGTTGGCCAGATGTGGATCATCACAGACGGGTTACAGGCTGGAGAACAGGTGATCGCCGAGGGTATGCAGAAAGCCAAGGAAGGGGCACCGGTCCAACCCAAGCAGTTCAAACCGGCGGCACAAGGAGAGTGAACTATGTCAAGTTTCTTCATCCGCCGTCCAATTGTGGCGATCGTGATCTCGATTCTCATGGTGCTGATCGGCATCGTTGCCATGCGAAGACTGCCCACAGCGCAATTCCCTAACATTGCTCCCCCCGAAGTCCAGGTAAAAGCTACCTATCCCGGTGCCGACGCGGTGACGGTCGAGCAATCCGTTGCGACTCCGATCGAACAGCAAATGAGCGGCGTTGACAACATGAACTACATGTACTCCAACAACGCCAACAATGGCCAAATCACCTTAACCGTCAATTTCGATATCAAGACCGATCCCAGCACCGATCAAATTCTGGCACAGATGCGTACGAATCAGGCGAACTCTCAGTTGCCTGCTGACGTCGTGAATTATGGAGTAACGGTACAGAAATCCACCTCGGCCCCTTTGATGCTGGTGGACCTCTACTCCCCCAAGGGGACCTACGACAACATCTTCCTGGCTAATTACGCTTACATCAACCTGAACGACCAGCTAACGCGCGTGCCAGGCATCGCGAGCGTCACTGTTTTTGGGGCAGGTCAATATGCCATGCGCTGCTGGGTTAAACCAGACAAGCTAGCGAAGATGAACGTCACGGTTCCGGAAATCGTCAAAGCGATACAGGTGCAGAACGCAGTCAATCCTGCGGGACAAATCGGGGGCGAACCGGTTCCGATGGGACAGGAGTTCACATATGCCGTCAGGGCCCAGGGCCGCTTGCCTTCTCCCGAGGAGTTCGGCCAGATCGTCATTCGCGCCAACTCCGATGGCTCGGTGCTAAGGCTGAAAGACATCGCCCGTCTGGAATTGGGGGCACAGAGTTACAACCTGATGGGGCGTTTTAGCGGAAAGCCCGCTGCGGTGGTTGCCGTTTATCAACTTCCCGGATCGAATGCGGTGCAGGCTGCTGCCGGCGTTCGCAAACTGATGCAGGAAGTCAAACAACGCTTTCCTCAGGATCTGGACTATTCCATTGCGCTAGATACCACTCTGGCGGTTACGGAAGGACTGAACGAGATCAAGCACACGCTCTTTGAAGCCATCGGTTTAGTCATTGTAGTTGTCTATATTTTCTTGCAAGGTTGGCGAGCCACACTGATCCCCCTGTTAGCTGTGCCGGTGTCTTTGGTCGGCACATTCGTAGTGTTTCCCTTTCTCGGCTTTTCCATCAACACCCTCTCATTATTCGGATTGGTACTTGCCATCGGACTTGTCGTGGATGACGCCATCGTGGTGGTCGAAGCCGTCGAACACCACATTGAACACGGCATGACACCGAAAGATGCTGCATTCAAAGCCATGGAAGAGGTTTCCGGTCCTGTCATTGCAATTGCTCTGATCTTGGCAGCAGTATTCGTTCCAACGGCCTTTATCCCAGGAATTACCGGCCGCCTGTATCAACAATTCGCGATCACGATCGCCATTTCGGTGATCTTCTCTGCATTCAACGCCCTCTCGCTAAGCCCCGCTCTCTCCGCGTTATTGCTGCGTCCGCGCAAGCCCTCACGCGGACCTTTGGGAGCATTCTTCCGCTGGTTCAATCGGGTCTTCGGTCGTACGACTGACGGATATGTCAGTTTCTGTGGAACTCTGATCCGCAAAGCCGGAATGAGCATGGTTCTGTTACTTGGCGTCGCCATCCTCGCCGGATGGTTTGGCTCACGTTTGCCCAAGAGTTTCCTTCCCGATGAAGACCAAGGATATGTTTTTGCTGGCCTGCAACTGCCAAATGCCGCATCTCTGCAACGAAATGATGCGGTGTCCCGCAGAATCGAAGAAATGATTTTGAAGACGCCTGGTGTCCACTCCGTTACCTCTGTTCTTGGCTTCAGTATGTTGAGCGGAGCTCAGAACACATTCAGCTCGTTCTACTGGATCACCCTGAAGGAATGGGGAGAAAGAAAAGCTCCTGAGGAGCAGTATGAAGCGATTAAGGGTCACTTGAACCGGGAACTCTCGCAGATCACGGAAGGTATTGGCTTTTCGTTTCCTCCCCCGGCTATTCCGGGCGTCGGAGCCTCAGGCGGCTTTACGTTCATGCTGGAAGATCGGGCAGGCAAGGACCCCCAATTCCTCAGCGAAAATCTCGCGAAATTTCTCGCCGCAGCACGAAAGCGACCGGAGCTTGGGTCGATCTATTCCACCGCTCTGCCCACCGTGCCTCAGGTTTATGTAGACGTTGATCGCCCAAAGGTGATCGCTCAAGGCGTACAACTCGGGGATGTCTACAAAACGCTTCAGACATTCATGGGTGGTTTGCTGGTAAATTACTTCAACCGTTTTGGACGCCAGTGGCAGGTATATGTGCAGGCCGAGGGAGACTCTCGAACTCGCGCCGAGAATCTCGGTCAGTTCTATGTGACTAATGACGCTGGTCAGCCTGTGCCCTTGAGCACACTGACCTCAATTAAACCCAGCACGGGTCCGGAGTTCACTCTGCGCTACAACCTCTATCGCTGTGCTCAGATCAACGGCGGAGCTGCACCCGGGTACAGCTCCGGCCAAGCGATGAAGGCATTGGAGGAGGTCTTCGCCAGCACCATGCCGCCAGAGATGGGCTACGACTATATGGGAATGTCGTATCAGGAGAAGAAGGCGGCGGAAGGGGTTTCGCCAGCCGTTATCTTCGGCATGTCGCTGCTTTTCGTCTTTCTGATTCTCGCCGCCCAATATGAGAGCTGGTCTCTTCCGTTCAGCGTCTTGCTGGGAACTCCTATTGCCGTTTTCGGCGCCTTCAGCTTCCTGTGGATGCGGGCCTTGGATAACAACGTCTACGCTCAGATTGGCCTCGTCATGCTGATTGGTCTGGCGGCGAAGAACGCTATTCTGATCGTGGAGTTCGCCAAGATGGAGTATGAGTCTGGCAAGTCCGCAGAAGAAGCCGCGCTTATTGCAGCCAAACTGCGATTGCGGCCGATTCTGATGACAGCGTTTGCCTTCATCTTAGGATGTGTTCCCCTGTGGACTGCCTCTGGAGCTGGTGCCATATCCCGTCGCGTTTTGGGAACCTGCGTAATTGGGGGAATGCTTGCCGCTTCTGTGATCGCAATCTTTCTGATTCCCGTCAGCTTCGACGTCGTTGAGCGCATTGCGCACCGAAAGAAAGGTGCAGGACCGGGTCATGTGCCGTTGCCGGTAGAGGGAGATTAGCTTATGAGCAAGATCTGGCAATTCGCGCTCATTCTTCTTCTGCTCATATTGAACGGATGCACTCTAGGTCCCAAGTATAAGCGTCCGGCAGTGCAAGTTCCTGATACGTTTCGCGGACCACAGTCGGCCTCTTCGACGAACGAGTCTCTAGGAGACGAAAAGTGGTGGACGGTCTTCCAAGATTCGCAGTTGCAGGCGTTGATTCGCGAAGCGCTCGCGCAGAACTACGATGTTCGAATCGCGGCTACGCGCGTCGTGCAAGCGCAAGCAGCTTTGGGGATCACTCGTGCGGACCAGTACCCAACGATAACCGCCGGGGTCTCCGCCACGAATGAGCGGTTCGCACAAACTAGGATAACTCCGGCGTTCGAGACCAGCCCGATACAAGTAAACCTGGCTTTGGCGTGGGAACTCGACTTCTGGGGAAAGTTTCGTCGTGCCACGGAGGCGGCCCGGGCTGAGCTGTTGGCTACCGAGTGGGGTCAAAAGGCAGTCATCTCCAGTTTGGTAAGCAATGTCGCGACCGCATACTTCCAGCTCCTGGAACTTGACTCCGAAATGCAAATCTCGAGAGGGGCCTTGGATTCCAGAAAGGAGTCCTTACGGCTCGTGGAGATCAGAGCCAAGGGCGGAACCACCTCTCTCATGGACGTCCGTCAGTCCGAGCAGCTCGTCTACACTGCCGCGGCTGCAATTCCAGACTTGGAGAGGCGGATTGAACAGCAGGAGAATCTGATTAGCATTCTGGTGGGTCGGAATCCTGGGCCGATTACTCGGGGTCAGTCTCTGCTCGACATAGCGGTTCCTCCAGAAGTTCCTGTCGGTCTACCGTCTTCCCTGCTGAGCAGACGGCCCGACATCCAGTCAGCGGAGCAAACACTCATCGCAGCGAATGCCCGGATTGGAATAGCCAAGGCCGCGTATTTTCCTCAGATCACCTTGACTGGACTCGGAGGTTATCAGAGCACAGCCTTGACGAACCTCTTCACTGGGCCGGCGGGACTGTGGAGTTTCGGAGGTCAGTTGACTCAACCTATCTTCACTGCTGGAAAAATCCGGTCTGGCGTACGACTGACCGAAGCTCAGAAGGAAGAAGCAGTTCTCATTTACCAAAAGTCGATTCAGCAGTCGTTCCGCGAAGTTTCAGATTCTCTGATCGCCTATCGCAAGAATCGGGAATTCCGAGAGCAGGAGGCCTTGCTCACACATGCGGCGGGGGACGCTACGCGTTTATCCGTCGATAGGTACCGAGGCGGGGTCACCAGCTATCTTGAGGTGCTTGACAGCGACAGCCGCTACTTCGACGCGCAACTCGGGCTATCGCAAGCACAACTCAATGAACGCCTCGCCTTAGTGCAACTCTACAATGCGCTCGGGGGAGGGTGGCAGCAGTAGCATGCCCTTGAGCACATGCTCGAGAAATTCATCAACCATGAAAATCGCCTGCTGGATCCGATGGAGAGAATTTCCGAGATTCTCTTTGCGTTGATCATGGTGCTTACGTTCACCTGCTCCTTCAGTGTCGCAGGTGCAGGACACGAAGAGGTGCGCACCATGCTTGTGGGGGCCATGGGCTGCAACCTGGCTTGGGGCATGATCGATGCGGTCTTTTATTTGCTGGACTGCTTTAGTGCCCGCGGTCGTGCCATTCTCAACTTAGTGGAACTGAAAAGAGCAACTTGTCCCTCGGATGGGCATCGGATCATATGCCAGGCTCTGCCACCCTTATTGGCATCTGTATTGTCCCATTCAGATCTGGAAACCATTCGTGAGCGGCTGAGCGGTGTTCGCGACACTCCGACGACACCTGGGCTCAGCAGCAGGGACTGGATGGGGGCCCTTGCAGTTTTCCTGGTCGTTGTGCTCTCCACGCTTCCAGTAATTGCCCCGTTTGCGTTCATCCAGGATGCGAAGACGGCGTTGAGAACCTCAAACGCGATCGCGATCTTGTTGTTACTCCTGGTGGGGTATGTATTCGGACAATACTCCGGACACCGACCTTGGCGAATGGCGATTGCCATGGTCCTTTTGGGCGCAGCAATGGTTGGAGTCACTATCTCCTTAGGGGGATGATTTACTCTTTCTGCGCGTCAAGATTTCCGATTTGGAGGCGCGGCCCTTGGATTATCTGCCGGACTCTGTCATTTCTGGCAGTAGTGCCTGGTCTACAACTACACATAACCTTTAATCGTTACGCAACTCGAGACGATGATTCATGGTGGCGCGACTATGCAAGCTAATGGGCGCACGCGCCACCTGAAGCCATCCCTGACGGTAGGAGAGTTACGATGGAAATGAACCATCTCGTAAACCTGCTCGCCAGGGTTACATTGATTTGCGATGATGATCGCCCTCGACTTGGGCGTGAAAGCCCAAGACGTTATGGCTGTCGCTCAGAGACGAGGTCTCTCTGTCCGAGCTTTGATCGCAAATCGCATCTTGGCTCCCCCCGCTTCTCTCGGCTTGCCAGTTTGGCTTCACGCCATGGTTGCTTTCATTGCCTTCCTGAGGGTTCGATGTGCTCCCATATCTGCCGGTTCGAGGATCCGCCGCATGACATTCCTTGATGCCCTCAGGATGAATAGCACTAGAAAAGGATGCTGACAGTCGCAACACTCACAAGAGCCGTGTAAGAGCAGGAACGATGGAATAGTTATCTACCTTGAGTCACCAAAACGGCCTTTTGTCTGCACCGCTGATAACTCGAGTTGAACTTGTGCACTTAGCACCTGTGAGGATAACGACATGGCAGTAGGCGTATCAGGTATCAGAAAACTTATTCACGCGAAGCCCACGGCATGGAAAGCGCTCCGAAACCACTATAACAAGATGAAAGCGATGCATCTCCGTGATCTCTTCGCCGATGATCCCTCTCGGGGTGAAAAGATGGCCGCTGAAGGTGCTGGCCTGTACCTGGATTACTCCAAGAACATTGTCACCTATCACACATTGCGACTTCTCATCGACTTGGCGGAAGAATCCGGGTTGCAGGGGCGGATTGACAGCATGTTTCGTGGCGAGAATGTAAATATCACCGAGAAACGTCCAGCTTTGCACGTAGCCCTGCGCGCACCCAAGGGGTCCTCCATCTATGTTGATGGTGCCAATGTGGTCCCTAAGGTTCATTCCGTCCTCCACAGGATGGGAGCTTTTTGTGATCGCGTTCGAAGTGGGGAATACAAAGGACACTCGGGGAAGCAGATTCGCAACGTCGTAAACATTGGAACGGGAGGGTCTCATCTTGGTCCCATGTTGGCCACCAAAGCCCTGAGACATTATGGCGCACCATCGCTCACATTCCGGTTTGTAGCTAATGTTGATAGCAGCGACCTGGTGCAGGCGGTCCATGATCTCGACCCAACGGAGACACTCTTTGTTGTTTCATCAAAGACTTTCGACACCGCTGAAACAATGATGAATGCGGAGACGGCCCGGCAATGGCTGATTTCTGGATTCGCAGGGGATCAACAATCCATCGCAAAACACTTCGCCGCCGCATCGGCAAACGTTTCACAGGCGACGCAGTTCGGCATACCAATTGCCAACACATTTGAGTTTTGGGACTGGGTCGGTGGACGCTATTCGCTTTGCTCGGCGGTCGGTCTGTCAACCATGCTCGCTATTGGTCCCGCGAACTTCGAGGCGATGCTCGATGGCTTTCACCAGATGGATATGCACTACCTCGCAACGCCATTTGAGCGCAACTTGCCGGTTCTAATGGGCCTGCTTAGCGTTTGGTACAACGACCTCTTCGGCTCTGATAGCGTGGCTATTATTCCCTATGAACGCCGTCTTCGTATCTTTCCGTCCTATCTGCAGCAGTTGATCATGGAAAGCAACGGTAAGCATGTAACACTTATAGGGACCGAAGTAACCCAACAAACCAGTCCCGTCTGCTGGGGTGAGGAGGGCACAAACAGCCAGGACTCCTTCTTCCAGTTGCTGCATCAAGGAACGAGACTTGTCCCATGCGACTTTGTCGCATTTGCCCGGCCCGGGCACTCTCTCGGGCGGCATCATGACGTACTTATCGCGAATATGCTTGCACAGACGGCGGCCCTGGCTTTTGGCAAGACGGCGGCGCAGGTCAGAGCCGAGGGAACGCCAGACTGGCTAGTGCCACATCGTGTATTTGACGGAAACCGTCCCTCAAACACAATCATGGCCTCGCAACTGACACCCTCAACATTGGGCGCACTAATCGCTCTTTATGAGCACTCTGTTTACACCCAGGGAGTGATTTGGAACATCAATCCGTTCGATCAGTGGGGTGTCGAACTTGGAAAGGACTTGTCTCAAAAGATATTGCCGCAACTGGAGTGCGCTGAGGATCCAGAGCTGGAACATGATAGCTCGACGTCATGCCTAATCCGGCGTTACCGCGCACTTAGAAACGGGGATGCAAATCCATACGCGGCAGCCTAGGCGCTGTCATTACACGGATGTATTGCCTGAATTACTTAACATGGAATAATACGCGGAATTATCCGTCGCTGCACTTGAAGGGGTTCGACGGCTCGATCTAATTACCTAAAGGCCATATAAGCAAAAGGGGCGCACACAGGCGCCCCTTCATCGTCTACTTATATATCACTTTTTGCTGGTCTGTGGAGTCGAGTCCGTTGGCAACGGTGTCTTCTCCGCCGCCAGCGTGATGATGTCTCTCCCTTCCGGCCACTCGCTGTTAAACAGAAGTTCAGCCTCCGGTGCGGTACCTGGGTAGAACTGAGCCGATTGTGTCCCT
>Ga0207693_10000284_pt1 | contig 47232 bp, 42 predicted proteins | sample LARL81metaG_FD_184347 | JGI IMG/M metagenome (GOLD analysis project Ga0207693, IMG submission 184347) | Corn, switchgrass and miscanthus rhizosphere microbial communities from Kellogg Biological Station, Michigan, USA - LAR L8-1 metaG... | ecosystem: Host-associated > Plants > Roots >... | reverse complement strand
CAATGATCTCAGCCCCGGCTTGAAGGTATTCGTGATGTACGCCCCGGATCAGTTCAGGCTGGGAAAGATTCAGTTCGTCGTACGACCGGTTGATGAAGATTCCCTTGGAGTACAGCAGAGTGCCCATCGCCCCGTCACACAAAACGGGCGATTGTTTGATCCGGGAGAGAAAATCGGCAGCCATGATAGCTGAGAATACAGGATGGATGCGGTTTCGCGCATCCGATGGTAAGACGTTGAACTACTCTGCGTTGTCCCAAAAACCGGCGGTGGCGGTCTGTTATAATCCTCGATTTCACGATTAAATCTACTTTTTTCTTATTGTTAGGAGCCTGCCGTTTGAAGAAATGCATCCTCGTCCTGATTGTAGGACTCTGGGCTGGACTCAACCTGATCTCGTGCGGCGGAGGGACCAAGTCTGGGCCGCCAAGCGGTTTGAAGCGGCGCGTCTTGGCCTCTCAGGGTGTTTCCAGCAGTACGACCGCTCCCGGGCTGTGGTTTGTGAACGGTCAAAATGACACGATCGCGCGTGTGGCTCCCTTAAGCGGCGGCGGTTCTCCCGGCTTGATGGTCTTGTCGCCGAGCCGAAACCTAGTTGTTGCCTTCGATGCATCTGCCAACACCGTTTACGCGAACAGCACCGCAACGGAAACTTCGATTGGCAGGGTCGTTCTCCCTGGTTTTACATCCAGCATCGTTGTTCCGACCGCTGATCCGGCGGCCTATGCCGCCGTGCCGACGGCCACCGTGAACGGATTCACGTTTCAGGGCGCGGTGGAGTTTTTGAACTTCGCAACCGGGTCCTTGCTAACGATTGCGGTTCCCAACGCGCAGAGCGTATTCTCCAACAGCACCGGCACTCAGCTGTTGGCGTTCAGCACGGATTCCGATGCGGTCTGGGTTCTGTCCCCCGGCGCGGCAGCACCTCCTGTCGATACAAGCTGCGTCACGAATCCACCTAATGCGGTTTGTACGATGGTTCAAGACGCCCGTTTCAGTCGGCCAGTCTTTGCGATTGTCAACGGCAATACCGCGTACATCCTGAACTGCGGCTTCCAATGCGGTGGAACGGTTAACGGCCAACCAGCACCCGCGAGCGTAGCAATATTCGATCTCGGTTCGCTTACCATCACTCAGACGATTCCTGTCGATGCCGCTACTATGGCGTTCCTCGGTGGTTCGAAGCTCTACGTTGCCGGCACTCCCGTCACTCCAGGCAGCCCCAACAACGGGCTTTGTCCTTCTTCGCAAAATACAGCCGCCACAAACTGCGGAGTACTTGACATCGTCGATCTGGGCTCGATGCAGGTGACCAGCTCGGTTTTCATCACCGATGGCTTTCACAGCCGGATGGACATGACCACGAATGGTCAACTATTCATCGGCTCTCGAAATTGTACGAACATCGGCAACGTCAATAAACCGAACGGAGAGGTGCGCGGCTGCCTGTCTATCTACCACACGGCGGATGGATCAGTGATCATTCCTCCAGATAATGGTGATGTGAATGGGCTTCAGGGTTTCACTACTCGAAATGTCGAATATGTCGCGGAGGACGGCCAGTTGCGCGTCTACGACACCACGAAAGACATCCTGCTAATTAATGATTTCCTGCCGCAAGGAAATATCAATATCGTGGGTTACATCGGAGATGTGAAGGCCATCGACTTCTTCTGAGGTCGGCAGATGGAGTAACTCAATCTGTTTACCGGGGTTGCTTATTTTTGGGGCTGAAGGATCAACCTGTGTGACTTTGTCGTGTCGACGGCCTTCGCGCTGAATGGCAGAGTGAACGTGGTCCCTTCATACCATGCTTTCCACTGATCCATGTAAAAAGGGCTCAAAAGATTCCCCGCCTGACCCGTAACGATGTTGAGAGTCGATTGATCGAGATCGGCCAGATTCGCTGTAAACCGCTCCGAAGGACCATGATTCCGCGTCACCGCCTTCACCGTGTATCCGCTGCCGGATTGCTCATTCGTTCCAGGACCAGACCAGTATTTGACCAAAGGGATCTTGCCCAACACCGGATGCTGGATCGTCACCGCGTTGTAAGGTCCCCAGCGCCATGACGATAGCTCCTTTGGCACGCCGGGATTCGTAATCGCACCGTCGACTGCTGCGGTCAGCAACTCATCGTAGCTCGGATATTTCTCCGGCAGCCAACGCTTGGGCCGATGCAACAGTACATTCTCCAGCCACACCGAACGCTGCAGCCACGAGTAGGTCTTCCAGTTGACGGTTTCGTTTTCATCTTCCAAATACAGTTCAGAATCTGAGTCGTGCGGAGTCGCAGGCGGAGCTACTCCGAGCCTTGATTCAAGCAGCAGTCTGCGCAATTCGCGAATCGAACCCTCGGCGATCGTCGGCGCCGCCGAAGAAGCGAGCATCCGGCCGTCCCAGGCTCGCATCAAGTCCGCTGCCTGTTTTGCGCGCGGGGACGGCTTAGACGCATGGTCCACCGCATACACAAACCGTTCCGCCGCAAATTGAACGAACTCAGAATGAACATCCGTCTGCAATCCAAGCATGTCGGCAGCCGAAAATTTCCTTCCGGATTCCAGCACGTGATAAATGCGCGCCGTGCGCCACGGGGATTCCCATTCCATTGATATCGAGTTGGCATAGTTGTCCGGCGAAATTCTGCCGTTCGCCGTCGCAATGATCCCCGACGGCGGGTTGTAGATATTCGGCAGCTTGTCGAACGGAATGTACGAAGTCCATTCATGCACATTGTCCGCGCCGCTCACCGGCAAACTGCCATCTCCCGTCGCGCGGATCGGAACTTTCCCGGTCGTGTGATATCCGATGTTTCCATCCACGTCGGCATACACAACGTTCTGTCCCGGCGCGTCAAATTGCGAAAATGCCTTGGTAAATTCATCCCAATTCTGCGCGGAATCCACGTCGAAGAATGGAATCCGCAATCCGTCATATAGCGTCCAGCGCAGCGCCAACTGCCGCCTTTCGCCGGGTACGAGAGCGCTGATAATCGGCCCGTGCCGGGTGATCTCCACATCGATATTTACGTCGGGCTTTCCTTTTACGTGAATGACCTCACTGCGATGCTCAGGTTGGACCCACCCGCTGGGCGTCTGATAAGACCCCTGTGCGTTGAAGTTCTCGACAAAAATATCGGTCACTGTCGGACCCACATTGGTGAATCCCCATGCCACACGTTGGTTGTGCCCGACAATCACATAAGGCATTCCGGGGAGCGTGACGCCGGCAACTTCGAAGTTCCCCGAGTGCAGATGCGCCTCATACCACAAGTTCGGCATCTGATGGCCAAGGTGCATATCGTTCGACAGCAAGGGTTTCCCGGTGGTGGTGTGAGCTCCTGAAACCACCCAGTTGTTGGATCCATTTACTCCTGGATCAGGAGCTGGAAGGTCGACGGAGATTGGCTGCGCCCTTTGCTCTGTAACCGAGTTATCAGGGCCTTCATCTTCGTCGTCATCCTCCTCCGAATCGCTCGGCGCTTTTTCCGGCGCATTAACGTCCTCTCGCATCACAGTGGGGGGACGGTCGTGCCAAGATCGATTCACATACAAATCAGCAGTGAGCTCCGGACCGAGCTTGGCAAGGACCTTTTCGCGCGCCAACGCGTCGTAAAAATAGTGGTAGTTGAGATCCTTTACCATCTGGTTGGCGATGACTACAGAGTCCTCGGGGACCCACGGCCGCGGAGTGTATCCAAGGACACGGAACTCAATCGGCAGCTTATTGCCGTGAGTTGCAATGTAGGCGTTTACTCCACGCGCGTATGCTTCGAAATAACTGAGATCTCGCGGCGACGAAATCTCCAGATTTTTTCTTGCGGCGGCGCGTAACCCCAGAATCTTCTGCTGGCGATCCAATTTGACCGTGCTTGGGCCCAAAATCTCCGATAACTCACCGCCGGCAAAACGGCGCATCACGTCCATCTTCCACAATCGGTCTTGGGCAGTGACATAGCCCTGAGCGAAGAATAGATCCGCCAGGTTCGTGGCCTCAATGGTTGGCACTCCATGCGTATCACGAACCACGGTGACCGGCCCCGACAGGCCCGATACCTGAAGGCTGCCATCGAGTTGAGGCAGAGCGGCATGCGCCACATAGTAGGCGTAACCCGCGATAGCTGCCGCCAGCAAGACCAACACCAGCAACAGCCAGAAAACGAAACGGAGAAGGGGAGAACGGCGGGCAGTTGGGGTGCTGATTTCGGCCATCGTGCTCATATTGGAATCTCTGATTGTAAGCCAGAGTGTCCGCGACCCGAGTGAAAATGAATTTCATTTTCAATATGACGCGGTGGTATCCTGACTCGCTACCCCATGCTCCAGAAGCGCATTGACGATCAACCCACTCTTTCCCGCCAGATGGTTCGCGAGGCTCAGGAGATTCTTCACCGCCATCTGAAAGGCGTCGGCCTGAAGCAAACTGCGCAGCGGGACACGATTTTGCGCACATTTCTGGAAACTCGCGATCACTTATCCACCGACGAACTTCACCGCCTGGTCCAGAAGAAAGACGCCGGCATCGGATACACGACCGTCTACCGGACCCTTAAGCTGTTAGCCGAATGCGGCTTGGCCAGCGAAGTAGCGTTCCACGATGGCATTGCTCGCTTCGAACATCAATACAACCGCCGAAGCCATCACCATATGGTCTGCACCGATTGCGGGAGTTCGGTTGAGTTCTTCTCAACCGAAGTCGGCCAGCTCGAGCAAGAGATCGGCCGCCGCTATAACTTTGCGACTACGCGTCACACCTTCCAGATTTATGGGATCTGCGAGGATTGCCGAAAGAAGAACGAGTCGCGACGTCCTCTTTGATCGTAGCAATCGTCGCTACTGGGGCTTATTCTGCGAGTAAACATTGGACGAACGAGTGATTTCGCTCTCCGACAATTCCCTCCCGGTCTTCATGCAATCCTCGGGAGTTCCTGAATGTGAAATCCGAATCACATCCGATTCGTCACTGCAATAGACAGGCGCGCCTGGTTTCTTTGAGTCCGCGGAAGGATAGGCCAGCAACTGATATTTTGACGCGCGGCTTCCGGACTTCACCGTAGGACACTTGAGTTCGAAAGTGTAGCCATCAGTCTCTTTGGCGTGAAGGTCAGAGTCAATCTGCCATGCGCTGGAGAGATCCGAAAGTGAGCATGAATAGCCGGATTCAGGATGCCGTTGCAAATAAGCGATCTCGGCAGTGTTAAGCGTCCTGACTGCCGTCAGAATGGCGTTCTTCTTTGACGGGACGGTCGTTACTTGGTGGGCTCGATTCAGACTCTTCGACTCTTTTCGGACTTCGTAAATCCCGAGTCCCATTAGAAAGACAGTGAGTGCCACGCCGATGTAACTGAGCGCGATTCCGGCGACGGCGAATCCCTTTCCGGCCAGACGATCGGGATTCTTGCGGATTTCCGAAAGCGCAATGTAGCCGAATATGACACCCACAAAGGAAAAGGGCAGAATGATGAAAAAGATTCCGCAAATCAGGCTGAAGATCGCCTTCCCACTGGTTTCGGGCAGCAAGCCCCAAGCCACGGCTGGATCGACGGCAGGCGTGTTTGGCGCTGACTGCGTGTCACGCCCGCAAGCTCCACAGAATCTTTCGCCGTCGGCGATGCTTTTGCCGCATCCCAGGCAGAACGAACTCACCGCGCTCATTGTAGGACAGCCCCGTTTTCCAGACATTTCTTCGGGGACCCGGTCGCGTCTTCCTTGATCACCGCCGATTCGTCCGTACAGAAGGCCCGCATTCCAGTCTGGTTCTCAGCTAGCGGATACGCCACGAGTTGATATCTCGTGTTTGGACCGCCTTCGTTATCAGGAGCACAGTTACGGATTTCAAATCGATATCCGCTTTTTTGTCCTGTAAGCAGGATGGTGTCGGAAATCTCAGCGCTTGATAGGGCTGACAGCGAACACGCATATCCCGCTTCCGGATGGGCTACCTGGTGAGTGATCTGCGCGGTAGTGAGTCTTCGGACCGAGACAACCGCCGATGATTCATTCGCTGCCATCCTCGCCCGCAAAAGGTTTGGAATGGCGATGGCGGCGATAATCAGGATGATAGGTATGGAAGCCGCCCCGATGTAACCCAGAATCAGCCCCGCGGTGGCGATGCCCTGTCCGGTCAACCTCCCTCCGCTTTTACGGATTTCCGAGAGCGCCAGATGACCAAAAATGACAGCTACGATCGGCAATGGGAACAGGAAAAAGAGAATGCCAAAGATGAGACTAATGATGGCTTTAGTGCTGGTTGTCGCCGGCCCAACGGGCTGCGCTGGTGCTGCGGCCTGCTCCTGAGGTGCCACGACCGCAGTTCCGCAGGCTCGGCAGAACTGATCTGATGTGTCAATGCTGGTGCCGCACTTGGCACAAAATGAACTCATATGGCGCGCTCCCGAATTGATTACATCGACTCGGAAAATTGCACGAAACATACTCTTTGCCTGCGGTGGCGTCAATGCGGTAACGCACAATGATTTGTCGTACCTGCGCCCGTTTGATATGTTGCCCGCGATGGATCGCGTTGCGCTTCCTTTGAAGTTCTGCCCCGATTGTGCGGCCCAGATGCCGGATGCCGCTGCTTTCTGCCCGGGATGCGGACGATCCGTGAGAATTCAAGCGGCGGCAGTTCGCAGTAAGGACCGAGAGGACGCAAAAGAAAAAACAACTCCCCCAGGAAAGCACATGGCGGGCGCTCTGGCATATGTCACTTTCCTGCCCGCAGTGTTGTTCCTGTTTCTTCGCTCTTACCGTAAGAATTCGTTTGTGCGATTCCACTCGGTGCAGTGTCTGCTGTGTTGGCTGGTCGGAGTAGCCGTGACAGTGTTGCTTAGGCTCCTCAATCTGATCCTGACGTTCATTCCGGTGGTCGGTCCCCTGTTGTCATTACTGCTACCTGTGATGGTTGTTCTGGCCGCCGTTCTAATTTGGGTCGTGCTTCTCGTGAAGGCCGTGAAAGGTGAGAGATACGCCCTTCCATTGATCGGAGCCATCGCCGAACAGTACTCCGGGGAAGCCCAGGGCTGACAGATGGCCTAATTTGGCGATTGCTTTTGGCTCCCCGTTTTTGATACCTTGCCGCGAACCGCGCTTGGGGGCGGACATTCTCGTCTGTTCGGGGGACGCCGGTCCCTCACCTTTCGGAGGAACCTTATGGCTTTTTGCAACATGTGTGGCGCACAGATCGCCGACGGAACCACCACCTGCGCGGCCTGTGCTAGCCGAATTCCCGCGACTCCCGCCGGAACCCCTGCTGCTGCGGCTGCGGGCATGGCCGACAACGTTGCGGGTATGCTGGCCTACATCACCATCATTCCAGCGATCCTTTTCCTGGTCCTGGAACCGTACAACCGGAGCCGCTTTGTACGTTTTCACGCTTGGCAGAACATTTTCATTCACGTTGGATTGATCGTGCTATGGATTGCCTGGTTTATTGTCTCGTTGGTGTTAGGAGTTATACCGATCCTCGGGCACCTGCTCGCCTTGCTGCTATGGATAGGCTTGGTGATTGGCATCGTCGTTGTGTGGGTCGTTCTGCTTATAAAAGCAAACGCCGGTCAAACGTACAAACTGCCTTTCATCGGGGACCTGGCTGAGAAACAAGCCAACGCGATGTGAAGCGACCAACAACAGGGGTGTGTGGGCGCGAAGAGCGATGCGCATTCTCTGAATCTTCGTGCCCTTCATGATTTAACCGCGGGCCCTTGACTTTCTTCCCCTAAGCTGTCAATCCTATTAGCTTTTACCGCGACGTGAGTTCGGGCTGACTAAGCTGCCTCACTTCGCCGGAATCTCGACGAAACGGGGCACGCAGTGCGAGTTCGGGTCTTTTATCACGACAAGTGTTTTGATGGAGCTTCCTCGGCGGCATTGTTCTCCCGCTTTTACCGCGAACGTATTCGGACAGATGTCGATTTTGAATTTACAGGTCTCGTCCATCGAGCGGGAGCGCTGTTCGACGAAAAACAGTTCGATGGCGACGAGAATGCCATCGTCGACTTCAAGTACTCCAGCTCGCCGAACATCACATGGTGGTTTGATCACCACGAAAGCGCGTTCCTCACGCCTGCCGACGCCGAGCATTTTGAACAGGACCAGAGCAATCGCAAGTTTTACGATCCCGCATTCAAGTCTTGCACCAGCTTCATCGCGATGATCGCCCAACAGCGCTTCGGATTCGATCCCTCATCCCTCGCCGACCTAGTTCACTGGACCGACGTAATCGATGGCGCTTTATACGAAGACGCCAAGACCGCCGTGGAGATGAAAGCTCCCGCGATGAAACTGACGATGGTGATCGAGTCCGCTCCCGATCATGGCTTCGTGCCCAACCTGATCCCGCTGCTGGCGACGAAATCCCTGGGGGAGATTCTTGAAGAGCCTTTTGTAGCTCCGCTGCTGCCGCCTCTACTCAAGCGCCACGAGCTTTCGATTGGGATTCTGAAGGAGAGGACAGAGTGCATGGACGCAACGATCTTCTTCGATGTGACCGATCACGATCTCGAGGGATACAACAAATTCATTCCGTACTATCTTCACCCTGAATCGGTCTACAGCGTAGGACTGAGCAAGAGCAGCTTTCGAGTGAAGGTTTCGGTTGGATCAAACCCCTGGGCTCCGCAGGAACCCGAAGTGAACTTGGCACGCATCTGCGAGCGCTATGGTGGGGGCGGTCATGCCCGAGTCGGCGCGATTTCATTTCCTGTAGATCAGCACGCCGCCGCGATCAAAGCTTCGCAAGACATCGTAGCCGAACTTAGATCGGCGATCCGTCAGAAGAGTGCTCGTTAGAAGTGTGTGTTTCTCTGAGTCCCCGTGGCGAATCGCAGTTACTGAACCGGCGTTCCACGGGTGAAGCAAGCTGCAGTATTTCCGTCATCAGAAGATCGAATGACCGCGGACTGATCCGCGCAAAATGCCTTCCGCCCAAATGTATTCGCATTCGGACTAACTGATAGGTGAAAGCCTGTCGCCGGAGCACCCCCGCAGCCGGAAAGCGCAAAAATGTATCCGTATCGTTTTCCGCTTGCAAGTCCGCTGTTAATCAGCATTGCCTGATGCTCATTGGGTTCGCCGCCACCGAATCCATCCAGATCGGATAAGGTGCAGGTGAATCCAACCTTGGGATAAGTTGAAGCGTACGTAACCTCTGCGCTCAGAATCGTCCGCATCGCGGTTAACACTTGGTCGTCGGTTGCCGCAGGCATGGTCGTTGTCTGACTCTGCGGGGTGAACGAGGCATTTGTCGTCCTCGCCGTGGCAGCATTCTTGATGCTTTCGGTGAATGCCTTGAGCAAATCCGGGTCTGCCAGCGGCAGCCGGATGGTGACGGAGATCTCGTTCAATTTCCAGACTTGCGCTTCCTGCTTCATCGAAAAAGTCATGCGAGGCATGAACGGAGTGCGTACCTGCTTTCCGTCCTTGTAAGTCTGGAACGACAATTCGATGTCATCCTCATTTCCGCGCAGCGCATCCTTCTCAACCGTGATGTCGACTTTTTGCCCAGTCTTGGGATTCTCGCCAGACAAAAGCACCGATCCTGTTTCGAAGGTCTGAAAGTTTTGTCCCTGGGTCTGCAACTGGCTCGCTAACAGGGAATACTGCTGCAGACCTGCCATCGCTCCCGAATTCTCCAGCGCTGTGCGTGTAGCGGCGGGAAGATGTTTGATAAAGGTTCCCTGGGTCTTGCTGAAAAACATTTCCAGCAGAGCTTGCCGCGCAGTTTGGGGACCGGCGGGTTGCTGCGCCGAAGATCCGGTGGCCCACAGGATGATGATCGCGAGCAAAGACAAGAGCTTTCGCATAGTTGTACCCTCGGCGCGATCCTGTCATGCCTTCGACCCTTGATCTAGTTACTGAGGTAAGCGTACTTACCTCAAGCAGCACGACCGTTCTGCCTTCGTGCTCCTTCATGCGCTTAGTGGTTGAGAGCTTTCCGTTCTGCTCGATCCTGACCTGTCGTGTTACCCTGCATGTTTGGTTTTTTGGCCGTGTTCATGAATCAGAACGAAAAGACACTCGATCATCGCCATCGTAATCAGCGCCGGGTGCTGAGAGCGGTCGCGGCTTTTGAATTCTTCAAAGGCGTTTTCGTGATTCTAATGGGCATCTGCGCGATCGCGCTGGTTAACAAAGACGTCTGGCTCATCGCCGAACGCATTCTGAGTCTGCTTCATGTGAGCACCGATCATCGCTGGGCGCAAGTTTTCCTCGACTTTGCTGATAGCGTGACCGACGCGCGCCTGTGGGCTGCTGCTCGTATTGCATTTGCTTACGCGGCCCTGCGTTTCACCGAAGCTTACGGTCTATGGCGATGCCGCGCATGGGCCGAGTGGGTGGCACTCGTATCAGGAACGCTTCTGCTGCCTTGGGAAGTCCGTGAACTCTTTCGCGGCATCACTTTCTGGCGTTGTGCACTCCTGATCGGAAACGTCGCAATCGTCCTGTATATGCTGTACGTAATCCTGCAGAATCGCCGCGAACGGCGGGGTTCGCTTACGCTTTCCGAATGACGCCGAAAGCCGTGCTAGTAGCGGAGTTGGGGAGAAATACTCTGGAAATATCCCCATCCCTAGGTTCATAATGGGCACACTTGGCTGTGGGAGGTTGCTATGCGCCTAAAGAACGCTCTGGCTCTGTTGCCGCTTCTGGCAGGAATCTGTTTTGCTCAGGAAACAAATTTTCCAGTGGGCCCTCAATACCTGATTACAAATGGGACGCCTCTGACGATTCGTCCCATTGCCACGCCATCTCTGTCCCTAGGAGAGGCGCATCCTTTCGTGGCCGATCTTAACGCGACCGAACCACTTGCGGAGCAAACCGCTTCGGTGCCGTCAGCGCCCGACGATACGTTCCTGGGCGCCGTTTACTGGGGAGAGCACAAAGATGCCGACATTGTCGCGCGGCGCCTGGAAACCCCAAGCGTGTCCGTCTCTGACACCGCTCGTTATATGAACTATGTCGCAGGCCAAATGTCGCAGGCCTTGGCACCACTTCCAGAAGCGGTGGAAACGTCGGCTGGGCCCAGCGTTATAGAAATTGCTGGCGCTGAGCTTCCTCCGAATCTCCCGGCGAGTATTTTGGATGTCGGTGTTACGCGGATGGCCGATCCGCAATCGCTGATGGCCCGCGGCTATGGAGCTCCCCTGGGCGATGTCGCCGCGTATTGGAAGTTCCACAAACGTGCGGCTCCCCATGTTTTCACAAATTCTGATATTCGTCCTCGACGATAGGCTGCTCAGTTACGCGATCAGATAGGCCCTTTCCAAGCCTCGTGGTAGCCTGAACTCCATCGCAAATTTCACACTGGGAGATTCATGCCCGATCCTACGCACCTCGATCTGCAAGCCACTGCCAAAGAGATCATGCAGGAGCACGGCTTTCAACCGGATTTTCCTCCTGCCGTCTCTGCGCAACTCGCTAGTCTGCATACGCAGAATGCTATTCCCGAAACTGACCATCTACGCGATTTGCGAAGCCTGCTATGGTCCTCTATCGACAACGACACATCACGCGATTTGGATCAGATCGAGGTCGCCGAGCGAGCATCCAACGGAGGCGTCAAAATTATGGTCGGCATCGCCGATGTCGATGCCTTTGTACCCAAGCAAACTCCGATCGATCAGCATGCCGGACGCGAAACCACTACCGTCTACACCGGCATCCGCAATTTCCCGATGCTTCCCGAGGAACTCTCCACAGGGGTAACGTCGCTACTCGAAAATCAGGACCGCGTCAGCGTGGTAATCGAATTCGTGGTTGATAGCCAAGGAATTGTCACGTCCTCCAATGTATACCGCGCTCTCGTCCGCAATAAGGCCCAACTCCAATACAACTCAGTCGGTGCCTGGCTCGAAGGCGGCGCCCCTGCTCCTCCCAAGGTCGCCGCCTCCTCGGAATTGCAGGCTCAATTGCAATTGCAGAACGATGTCGCGCAAAAGTTGAAAAGCCAACGATTTCAGCATGGCGCTCTCAACTTGCAGACCGACGAGGTTCACCCTTTGGTGCTGAATGACAAGGTCGTGGACGTCGTGAAGCAACAGAAGAATCACGCCACCGAGTTGATCGAAGACTTCATGGTCGCCGCGAATGGGGTTGTTGCGCGGCTGCTTGAGAATGTCTCATCGCTGCGCCGGATCGTGCGTACACCCAAACGATGGGATCGGATTGTGCAACTTGCAGCCACTAAAGGAGAGACTTTACCCGCGCAGCCCGACTCCAAAGCTCTGAACGATTTCCTGCTGCGCCGTAAAGCAGCCGATCCTGACCATTTCGCCGACGTCTCGCTTTCAGTTATCAAGCTCATCGGGCCCGGGGAATACGTCCTCGAGCGCGCCGGTGAGACATCGCAGGGTCACTTCGGCCTCGCTGTCCAGGATTACACGCACTCCACCGCTCCGAATCGCCGTTTCGCCGATGTTGTTACCCAGCGCCTGATCAAGGCGATGCTGGACGGAAAGACGAACCCTTACTCCGATACCGAACTCACCTCCATCGCCGCCAACTGCACCCTGAAAGAAGACGCTGCCCGCAAGGTCGAACGCGAAATGTCAAAGCGTCTGGCTGCGGTTGCTATGCAACATCGCGTCGGGGAAGTGTTCGATGCTATCGTTACCGGACTCACCGATCACGGAACATTCGTCCGAGTGCTTCAGCCACACATCGAAGGACTTCTCGCCGAGGGTGCTCACGGACTCGATGTGGGTGACAAACTGAAGGCTCGCCTTCTACGCACTGATGTGCGCAAGGGGTACATCGATTTCGCACGCGCTTGAACTTTAAGCCTTCCGATCATTTTGTATGCCATACCTAATGTGGTCATCTCGCTAGCCAATAGTCCATCCTGCAATTCCGTCTTAAACTCGTCCTAGGAATCAGTGCGGACGTTTGTGGGCGTAATTCTGTCAGGATGGCGCCATCTCGTTGTCTTGGTCATGGCAGTCGTCCTACCCGTGTCTTTATTCGCACAAGAGGTCAACGGAGCGATACTGCGTAGTAATGGTACTGGCATTCTGCTGAACAGCGCCTCTGCTCCGCCTTCGACCGCGATTTTCGCCAATGACCTGATCGAGACCCAGAAAGACGCAGTAGCCCGCATCGAAGCGACGGGTTCGGCTGCCGACATTAATTCAGAAACGGTGGTCCAGTATGATGTCGACGAGCTGGTCCTCGATCACGGCGCGCTCTCGGTGAATACGTCGCGGGGCATGCGGGTACGCGTCGGCTGTCTGACCGTCACTCCCTTCAATCCTTCCGACTGGACGCAGTTCGAGGTGCTGGACCGGGACGGCAAAGTAACCGTCCATGCTCTGAAGAATGACGTCTACATTGACGCGAGACCGAAGAACCAGCAAGACGTTAAGAAGCCTTCTCACTCCAGTCGTGACCTGGTCCGTGAAGGAGAGCAGAAATCCCGCGACGAAAAGTGCGGCGCGGCTTATATGAACCCCGCCGAAGCTAGATCCGGCATCGGTGCGATCATGAATTCCACGACCGCTAAAATCATCGGTGCCGGTGTCGTAGTCACAGTCGCCTGCTTTGGTCTCTGCCCCGACGATGATCCCATCAGCCCATCGAAACCGTAAAGTCCCTATTCTGTGACTACAGCTTTGACCAGATTTCTCGGATGATCGACGTCGTACCCCTTATCGACGGCGACGTAGTACGCGAACAGCTGCAACGGAATTACCTCTAGAATCGGCAGCAAGAGCTCAGGGGCGGGGGGAACATAGAAAACGTGATCCGCAATCTTTCCGACTTCTTCATCTCCTTCGGTCGCGACCGTGACCAGTTGTCCGCGCCGCGAACGAACCTCCTTCATCACATCGAGCGTCCGGCGGTAGCGTAATACGGAATCTGGATCGCTGCGGTCGCAAGTCGCCAGCACCACAACCGGGAGTTTCTCATCCACCAGTGCGTTTGGCCCGTGCTTCAACTCTCCCACGGGATATCCTTCCGCATGCGCGTACGAGATCTCTTTTAACTTGAGCGCCCCTTCGCGCGCAATGGCGTAATGAACCCCACGGCCGAGGTATAAAAACTTCTCCGCCTTAAAATGAATCCGGCCGAACTCCTCCGCCAGGCTATCCCACGTCGAGAGATTTTTCTCAATCGCCTCAGGCAGTTTCAAAAGCCGATGCAAGTACGACCGCGTGACTTCCGACGTCATTCGTCCCCGCTTGCGAGCAAGAAACAGCGCCATCAGATACAGAATCGTCAGCTGCGTAGTGAAACTCTTCGTCGCAGGAATGGATCGCTCCGGGCCGGCCCCGGAAATAAGCGCAGCACCAGCCTCCCGCACAATGGTCGTATCGGGCACGTTTGAGATTGCAATTGTCTTAACTCCGCGGGTCAGTGCTTCGCGCTGCGCCGCAATCGTATCGGCAGTTTCGCCCGATTGCGTGATCACCATGACGATTGGATCGACCGCAGCATGTGTCGATCGGTAGCAGTATTCACTGGCATACTCTACGTCGACCGCAACACCAGAAAGATCCTCGATCATGATCTCGCCCGCGAGCCCCGCATGCCTGCTCGATCCGCTCGCCGCTATGATTAATTTTTCGAATGTGAGCAGTGCACTCTCGATCGGGTGCAATTCTCCGGGGAAAATAATGTCGTCTTTGAGATGCTTCTCAATCGTCCTGGCGATCGCCTCGGGCTGCTCATAAATCTCCCGCTGCATCGCATGCGCGAACTTTTCGTGTGGCCTGTTGTCTTTGTCAATCGTCATAGTCATTCACACGCAAAACATGGGGTGCCCCAACGTTTCGCCACTGTTGCGAGATGTGGAAGCCACGGATGACTCTAGGTGCACCCGCATCCGCCCATTTGTCGTTAGCACTCCCAGTGCTTGCTCGCGCGCAACGGCCTGCTAAGCCTTGGCTCCTCCACCCTCAAAATACGCTTCAATTTCTTCCAGCGTCTTCCCCTTCGTTTCCGGCAGGAACCACGTCGCAGTCACGAAGTAAATTACTGTGCAGGCCGCGAACCCAAAGAACATGGTCGAGTACCCATACTTCCCCACAGTAGGCAGAAAGATCGCCGCAATAGTTGTCGACACTGCTTGATTGAGCACCAGCGCAACGCTCATTCCATTCGACCGGATACGTGTCGGCATCAACTCTGAAAGCGCAAGCCACACGCACACTCCAGGTCCCATCGCGTAAAATGCCATGAACATGAACAGCGTGATCGCGACAATCCATCCATTCCGTACAGACGGTACGGGAGTGATCAAAGCGTTTTCGATGCGCAACGGGGCTGTTCGTGCCGCGTCGAGATTGCCGAACGGGTTGGAAAAGAATGCGACAATCTTGTTCGCCGGAACGCAGCTTTCACGCTTGATCTCGATGGGTCTCGGCGCCGGGTCGTCTGACCGGACCGCTTGGCTCGCAGTCCGAAAATCACCGTATGAATAGATGACAACCAGGGAAGTCGGAGTGTTAGGCACCATGAACTCGTGCCCCGTCGCTTGCAACAATTTCCTCGCAATCTCTTCGTTGTAGACGAGCTTGACGGTCTGATCAGGAGCCACCATCGCCTGCGCAGCAGCCTTGGAATCCACTCCGAGCTTCTCAGTCTGACGGAACAAAAATCCGGTGCACAGCATCGATACGATAATCCCAGCCGTACCGATACCAAGAAGAAACTTCCGTCCCTTTCGGTCGACCAGCGCCACCCCCACGAGAGTGACGAAAAAATTCACGAAAGTGAAAACCACATAACCTTCGTGCGCTGAAAGATCGGAAAGCCCGCTTTGAAGCAGGATGTTGGTGTTATAACCGATGATCGAATTGATTCCCGTGGTCTGATTGCACGCGAGAATGATGCAGGCAAGGACAAACGGAATCACATATTTTCGGCTCAACAGGGAATCACTTTTCACAGCACCGGATGAATCCTTCGTTTCCGACGGACCCTGTTCCTGCATTTCCTTCAATTCAAGGTCCGCTTGCTGATTTGTCCGTGAGCGCAGCAGCGCCGCATAGGCGGCATCTCTTTTTCTACGTTTCAGAAGCCAGCGTGGAGATTCTGAAAGCATCAGGCTGCCAATCACAAATAGCAATCCCGGAGGCAGCGATACCCAGAAGATTCCGCGCCACGCAGAATTCTTGAACGCATAAATTGCGCTCGCGTCACCCGATTGAGTGATGTGGTCCAGTCGAAAGCTGAACAGCAGCCCGATAAGCGCGGCAATTGCTATTCCCGCCGTCAGCAGCCATTGAAAAATGCCCGTACCTTTGCCGCGATTGGCCGCAGTAAGGCACTCCGCCAGATAAAGCGGAACTACCACTCCAATCAGTCCTGCACTGGTACCCTGCAGAAGCCGCCCGAATACGAGAGGTCCATAGCCGTGCGCCAGCGCAATCATCGGAATGCTGATCACAAACATCACTCCGCTGAGCGCCATCAAAGCTTTGCGGCCCATCCAGTCAGCCAGAATTCCCGCAAACAACGTCGAGAAAACGCTACCCAGCAAAACCGCAGCTACGACCATGGAGAGCTCGCTGCGATTCAGACCCGATGTTGCCTCCAAATACGGCAGCGCGCCCGCAATAATGCCCACGTCAACGCCGTAAAGCAGTCCACCTAAACCAGCAACGATTAGAAGAAATCGGTTGTAGAAGACTTTCTTGTCATCGAGAACCGCCGGACCATTAGTGGCCATCTCAGCTGTCATAGTGTTTGATCAGGCTCGGTGATCTATCGAGCCCCGAACCGACCTGTCCTCACTCTGGATTTGTCGTCGAATGCAACCCCGAATTGTAGCGTAGGAACCCGGAGAAGCCGCCAAAAGTGCTATACATCCCGACAAAAAAATCGCAATGTGACGTAGTGTGAGTGCCCTGTGCCTCGCTGAATTTGCGAGACGCGGGAATCATTTCTGTTCCAGCGGCAAGCTAAACGAAAACACGGAGCCACTTCCCAACTGGCTCACTACTCCAATCGCCCCGCCATGAGCCTCGATGATGACTTTCGCAATCGCCAGCCCCATTCCGGTTCCCGGCGCGGTATACCTCTGATTGTGCCCCCGATAAAACTTCTCAAAGATGAGCGATTGCTCGAATGAGTCAATTCCGGGACCACGATCCGCAACGCTGGTGACCAGTTGCTCGCCTGTCACCTCGCTTTTGAGTGTAATCGGCGATCCGGAAGGAGAATACTTCCCCGCATTTTCCAGCAGGTGCATCAATACTTCGCGGATTCTCTTGACGTCCATTTGAACCTTCGGCAATGTCGACGCGACCGCGACCTCGACCGGATGATTCTCCAACGCGCTGGCGGCATCGTGGATTGCGGGCCGAACCGCGTCCTCAATCGAACGCGACTCAAGATCGAGCCTGAACTTTCCCGAATCCAGTTGTGCCATCTCGGAGGCCTCGCCCACCAGTCGGTTCAGTCGATCCGTCTCCTCGTCGATAACGGTCAGCAAATCGCGTCGGCCCTGATCATCCAAGGTTGCTCCTGACAGTAACGTCGTGATGCTCGCCTTGATCGATGTCAGCGGAGTGCGGAACTCATGGGTCACCGAGTCCAGGAGCGCAGTACGAAGACGTTCGTGTTCCTGCTCCGCCCGGTTCTTGCTAAGCGCCTCCATCGCTCGGGCTCGTTCAATTGCAAGTCCAGCGAGGCTGCCCAGTGCATCGAATGTTTCTCGCGAAAGATCTGCCCCCCCGATCCCCAGTGCACCTACAGTACGCATCCCGAGTCGCAATGGCACGTAGGACACTCCTCCCTGGGTAATCGGCTCTCCTCTGAGCAGGGTCGATCGCAAGACGCTTTCTTCAAATGCGGCTTCCAACGAGGATCGATAAACCGTCGGATGATCCGCGGCCATCGCAACCACGCTGGTCGCCGAAAACGCATCCACTACGTACTGCGGCAGGCTGTTTAGTAGCTCGAGAACGTTATCGGATGCTAACAGTCGCTGACTCAGTCCGTATAGGCGCTCAACTTCCCGTCGCCTTTGCTTGGCCCCCTCTGCCTCGCGTCGCGCCCGCTCCGCAAGATTACTGGCCACAACCGCCGTGACTAGAAACGCGAACAGAGCCACCCAGTTCTGCGGATCCGCGATGGTGAACGTTCCGAACGGAGGCAGAAAGAAGAAGTTAAATGCCGCAGTAGCAATAACGGCCATCAGCAGCGCGTACCGCAGTCCCCAATAGGCCGATGTGAGTAGCACCATCACAAGAAACATCAGTGCCACGGTGGTTTGGTTCACGTGTAAACGGTAGGCTGCTGCCGTAACGGCGCCGATCGCCGCGACCACAACCGCATAGCGTATTGCTTGTGTCTGAGGCGGGGTCTTCACATCCGCATTGTACTTGCAGGTGACAAGTTCGACGTTCTGCAAGCAAAATAGCTGCGATGGTTAAGACTCCCGACGAGTGGCTCAAGGAAGTCTCTCCCGACAAACCGCGCGGCATCTTTAAGCTCTTCCTCGGATACGCACCTGGGGTAGGAAAGACTTACAGCATGCTCAGCGAGGCCATCCGCCGGGCCAGTCGAGGAGAGGACGTCGTGATTGGTGTCGTCGAGACTCACGGCCGCAAAGCCACCGCAGAACTTGCTGGTAAGCTCGACCGCGTCACTCCGCGCAAACTCGAATACAAAGGCACGATCTTCGAAGAGATGGATGTCGACGCGATCGTCGCCCGCAAGCCCGCCGTCGCGGTAATCGACGAACTTGCCCACACCAACATCGAGGGCAGTAAACATCCCAAGCGTTACGAGGATGTCATCGAGTTGCTCGACGCCAAGATTGACGTACTCTCCACCATGAACGTCCAGCACGTTGAAAGCGTGGGGCCGACCGTCCAGCAGATCACCGGTGTCCAGGTACGCGAAACTGTACCCGACTGGGTCATGCAACGCGTCGATGAAATTGTTCTTGCGGATCTCACGCCGCAGGCACTGCAAAAGCGCATGGAGCGCGGCGACATTTACCCTGTGGATCGCGCCCAGCGCGCGCTGTCGCACTTTTTTCGCCCCGGCAATCTGATCGCACTTCGCGAACTGGCTCTTCGTCAGGTAACGGGAGTGGTTGATCGCAGCCTTGATGCCTTCCTCGAAAAAGACGGCACGCAGCCGGCTCATACTGTCCGTGAAAGAATCGGAGTTTGCGTCAGTTCCAATCCCGCGGCACAATACATCATCGCTCGCGGATCACGCATGGCGCAGGCAATGAATGGCGAGTTCTTCGTCTTTTACATCGATGTCGGTCGGGATACTCGCCCTGAGGACCAGAAGACCCTGGCGGAAAATATCCGCTTCGCCGAAAATCTGGGAGCTCGGGTCGTTCGCAGCACGGGCAGGAGCATTGCTGACGGTCTCGCGCAACTGGTGCGCGAAAATCACATCACGCAAGTCATTTTCGGCCGTTCTGCTCGTACTGGATGGCAGCGCTATCTCTACCTCTCGGCGATTCAGCGCTTCCTTCGCGACTCGCCTTCTGTCGATGTTCATATCGTCACTCAGGAAGCCCGCTGATGCCCGATCCGGCCCACATCCTGGTTGTCGACGACGAACCGCAGATTACCCGCGTTTTGCGCACCAGCCTCTCCGCGCAAGGATACGACATCCGGGTTGCCAACAGTGGAGAGATGGCGCTGGAGATTATGAAGGATTGGCAACCAAACCTCATCATCACCGATCTTTCGATGCCATCCATCGACGGAGTCCAACTGACCCGTTCCGTGCGCGCCGCTTCCACCGTGCCGATCATTGTCCTGTCGGTTCGAGATAAAGAGCGTCAAAAAGTCGAAGCCCTCGACGCTGGTGCTGACGACTACATCACCAAGCCTTTCGGCATGAACGAACTGTTGGCCCGCGTTCGCGCCAACCTTCGTCGCGTTCCTACCGACGGGAAACCTAATCCCGTAATCGAGATTGGAGATTTCCACATAGACACTGCCGCACGTAAGGTGACTGTGCTGCACCGTGAAGTGCGCCTGACTCCAAAAGAATTCGATCTTCTCGTCTACATGGCGCGCCATCCCGGCAAAGTCATCACGCACCGGACGCTTCTGGGCGCCATCTGGGGCGGCCAAAGTACTGATCAGGTGGAATATCTTCGCGTCTTCGTCGGACAGCTACGAAAAAAACTGGAACTCGATGCCGCCTCTCCACGTTATCTCGTAACCGAACCTTGGGTAGGTTACCGATTCGATCCCGGCGAATAACCGACGGTAATGGTGGCATGAGGTGCTTCACTTCTGCCAATGTTGCCCGGACGTTGGGATTTTCTCCGACACCCCACGATTACGAACATTCTATGAACTCTTTATTCGATCCTTATGCCTCACCCCGTCCAATGATTGTTGCGGGATGAAAGACAACCCGCACAGAGGGACGAATAACTCATGTCGACGATCCAGGATGTTACTCCAGAGCAGTTGGCGAGGCTGATTTATCAATATCGCGAGGCCCTTGCATATGACATCGGTCAGGAAGCAAACCATAGTGTCTCTTGGGATCACGCCTCGCAAGACGATCGCATGCTGATGGTAGCTGCCGCACGCCTCACTCTGCTGGAACTCTCAACCGCACCACCTGAAACACGCCGCAACAGCAAGTACTTCGCTGTGCCGGTGAAGCCGAGTGGGGCTGCTGATCCAGGCCCACTCAACGAATCAACGCCGCGCATCGGGTCTTTATGAACTCTTTACGAATTCATAATCCCCTTCTTATGCGCCGCGTAATCCAATCAATACAGGGTCAGTTTCCAATGATTCGCATTTGGGGGAGCGCGGTGAATGTAGCGCTGGTAGTTTCTTGCTTCGGTGTCGTGGCGGTTTTTGTATGGATTCTTGCAGGTTTTGTCGCGGAATTCCTCCGGCCCGCCAGGCGCAGATTGCGAATTTACATCAGGGCTCTTGAACCAGGCCATCGAAAAAACGATTGTTTTGTGATTCCGATCGACCCACGCCGCGCAAAGCCCGTGAAAAGAGTGGTCGAGAGAATTGCGGTACTGGCTCTGTTATGCGCCGGTGTATCTCTGAAGTCGCAGGGCCAGGACGCAGTATCCGCGCCACTCTCCAACCCCACTCCTTCCGAGGCGGGCTCCCGTAACCAGCAGGCTCCGCCGGAAGTTCTGCAAGAGCTTGATGCGATGAAATATCGCATTGAACAACTGGAAGCCCAGTTAAGGCACGTCTCCGAAGGGCAGCCAAGTACGGTGGTACAGGCTGCAATAGCGGGAACTCGCACCACGTCAAGCATTTCTGTGCTGAACGCAGCGACAGAAACGGCTTCGCAGCCCTCGGGTTCCGCCGAGCCGTTTGCCTTTGCGGACTGGACCTGGCTGAATGGCAACCCGCGCACCAAGGAAGCAGCTTTCGATTCAAAGTTCTTCACGCCCGAAATTCGTGCCGACGTCGCCTATCATTATGACTTTAATCATCCCAAAGACGACACGATCGGCGGTTCCAGCGAAGTATTTCGTTCCAATGAAATTAGCCTGACCCATCTCGGCATCGGCGGGGATTTTCACTACGATCATGTTCGCGCACGCGTACTCAGCCAGATTGGCCTGTATTCAACCGCCACTCCGCGTAATGATGCCAGCTATTCACGCGGTCAATGGCAACTGGATAACGCCTATCGCTACGTGAATGAGGCCTACGGCGGCTATCACTTCGACGTGCTTCACGGAATCAACGTCGATGCCGGCATCTTTTTGTCATACGTTGGCCTCTTCAGCTTCTACAACTTCGATAACTGGGCCTACCAACCGTCTTACGTGTCGTCGAACACGCCTTGGTTCTTCACCGGTATGCGGATCCAAATATTTCCATCTCAGAAGTTGAAGATTGAGCCTTGGATCATCAATGGCTGGCAGTCCTACGGTCGTTTCAACGGCAGGATCGGATTTGGAGGGCAGGTCCTCTACCGTCCTACTCCATGGCTGGAGATTCTGTCGAACAATTACGGAGCAGGTGCCGACGCACTTGGAATCCCCAACCGCACTCGCTATCACACCGACAACAGCGTCGAAGTAAAGTACTACGACCATCCCGAGCGGTTCCTCGACAAAATGGCCTTCAGCGTGACAGCTGATGCGGGCTGTGAGAGCGGGGGAGGAGTTAACTGCACCACCAATCAAAAGAACGCCGCGGGCCAGATCGTCTCGTATAAGCAGAGCTTCCTTGGTTTCATGCTCTACAACCGCTGGTGGTTCAGGAAGGACCGCTATGGCTTCACGCTAGGCGGAGGGAGGATCAATAACCCGGGCCGATATCTCGTTCTCTTGCCTCCGATCAATGGAGCTACTGCGACCACCGGCACGCCGTACTTTACCGAGAATCCTGGCGATCAGTTCAAGGCTTGGGATATGTCTGCCACCTACGATTACATGCCCAGCCAGTACATCACATTCCGCTGGGAGTTCAACCATCGTCATTCCAACGTCCCCTACTGGAGTGGCCCGGGCGGCGTAACGCCTCCCGGTGGAAACACCGGATCTCCTGGCTCGACTGTGGACGGGTGGAGCCCAGATCTTCGTCACACCGAAGATCGCGGTACGATGGCTATCCTCGTGAAGTTTTAGGCATTGTGAATGCTCTATGCACGTAATCGTCAAGCCTTACTGACAATGATCATCACCTTGATGAACTTGTACGTACAACGCGTAGCAGCTAGTGATGATGCTCCGCTGCCCGAAACGAGGCCGGCGATCACCTGGCAATGTGGCGCCTTCGTTGACGTTGCCTCACTCCATGACTTCAATGACCCCGCCAACCATCTCTTCCGCAGCCGTGGAACGACATTTCACGTGAACGACCTCAATCTCAACATGACGGCTGTTTACATACGAAAGGTCGCGACGGAAGGTTCACGCTGGGGCGTCGAGGGAACATTCCAGACCGGCGATGACTCGCTCGTCTTCGGATTCTCCGCGACCGCACCGAACCTCGATGGCTCTTGGGGCCTGCGCCATCTCGGACCGACCGACATCTCGTATCTTGCTCCGGTAGGGAAAGGCCTCACCTTGCAGGGCGGAATCTTCTCCAGCTTGATCGGATATGACTCCCTGTACGCAAAGGACAACTTCAACTACACGCGCCCCTGGGGAGCTGATTTCACGCCGTATCTCATGATGGGAATCAATGCGCAGTATCCGATTACTCCGAAGGTAAACGCAGCGGCTTTCGTCGTTAACGGTTACTGGCATCTCGCACACGCGAATAACGTGCCTAGCTCGGGCGGGCAATTGGCATACAAGGTCAGCGATCATTTGAATCTCAAGCAGACGCTCCTCTACGGCCCGCATCAATCCGATACATCGCTGCAGTTCTGGCGTTTTCTTTCCGACAGTATCGCAGAGTGGAAACCGAGCCCTGCTACGATCGCCTTCGAATATCAGATCTCTCAAGAGAAGGTCGATGCTGTCGGCAATCCCCGCGCTCTCTGGATGTCCTCGCAATTACCCATGCACTACGCATTCAACAAGCATTGGAGCGCGACGCTTCGTCCCGAAGTGGCCTGGGATCGCAACGGACGCTGGACCGGTTCTTCGCAAACGGTGAAGGCGGTCACTAGCACTATCGAATACCGAGTCGCGTATCGCGCCGCCAACGCCATCATCCGCCTCGAACATCGCTGGGACGACTCCCGCGGCCCACAAGGCGGATTTTTCACCGGTCCTTATCTCAACGATGGACTGCCCGGCCTTACCCCTTGGCAGCACCTGTTGGGCGTGGGCGTGATTCTGACTTTCGATTCCACCTTTCAGCAGCGGAGAAAGGACTAACTATGGCAGACGCAATCTTCATCGCCGTCACCATCGCATTCTTTGCACTCTCGATCGCCTACGTGCACTTCTGCGAGAAGGTGAAGTAGAGGCTTACATGGACACACAATCGCTCATCATGCTCATCATCAGCGCCGTAACTACGGCCTATCTGTTCTACGCGCTGTTGCGTCCGGAGAAATTCTGAGATGACTATCAACGGCTGGCTGCAGATCTTCGTCTTCCTCGCTCTCGTTTTAGCCGTGACCAAGCCCTTGGGCATCTTCATGGCTCGGGTGTTCTCGGGCGAGCGCACGTTCCTCGATCCCGCTCTGCGCCCAATTGAGCGCCTGCTCTATCGCCTCACCGGTGTTGACGAGAAGCACGAAATGCGTTGGACCGAGTACGCCATCTCGATGCTGCTGTTCAGCGCCGTGTCGATGCTTCTCTTGTATCTGATCCAGCGTATTCAGGGTCTATTGCCCTTCAATCCGCAACATCTTGCCGGAGTCACGCCACAACATCTCGCATTCAACACGGCCGCCTCATTCACCACTAACACCAACTGGCAGGCATATTCCGGTGAGACCACGATGAGCTACTTCACCCAGATGGCGGGACTGGCCTTCCACAACTTTGCATCAGCCGCCACTGGTATTGTCCTTGCCATTGCCTTCATCCGTGGCATCGCCCGTCGCCAGATGCAGACTCTAGGAAACTTTTGGGTCGACTTCGTCCGCTGCTGTCTCTGGATTTTGCTTCCGTTCTCCCTGATCGGAGCGTTGTTCCTGGTCTCGCAAGGCGTGGTTCAGAATCTGAAGCCGTATGACACGGTCAAGTTGATCGAGCCGCAGCAGGTGCAGCGGCTAGGCTCCGATGGCAAGCCTGTTATCGATCCTAATGGCCGGCCGGTCATGGATACCGTAAGCACACAAACGATCGCCCAAGGCCCGGTCGCCTCACAGGAAATCATCAAGGAGTGGGGAACGAACGGGGGTGGCTTCTTCAATGCCAATAGCGCTCACCCCTTTGAAAATCCCACGCCCCTAACCAATTTGTTCGAAATGGTCTGTATCTTCGCCATTGGGTCTGGCCTGACTTACACGCTTGGACGCATGACCGGATCCGCCGCCCACGGTTGGGCCGTATGGGCTGCCATGGCGCTTCTGTTCTTGGCGGGAGTAACTGTCGCTTATTGGGCCGAAGCGAAAGGCAATCCTCTCTACCCGTCGGCCATCGCACAACATGCGACCCCCACCCAACCTGGCGGAAACATGGAAGGCAAAGAAACCCGCTTCGGCATCGCGAATTCCGCCTTGTTCGCGACCGTAACCACCGATGCCAGTTGCGGCGCCATCAACGGTTGGCACGACTCGTTCACCCCGCTCGGTGGTCTTGTCCCCATGGTTAACATCATGCTCAGTGAGGTTATTTTTGGCGGTGTCGGTTCGGGGATGTACGGAATCCTCGTCTACATCGTTCTGGCCGTCTTCATCGCCGGCCTGATGGTGGGGCGCACGCCCGAGTATCTCGGCAAGAAAATCGAAGCCTACGACGTCAAGATGGCGATGCTGGTTTCACTCGTCTTCCCGCTCATCATCCTTACGCTCGCTGGAATCTCTGCGGTCAAGGGCTTTGGCACCGGCAGTATCAGTAATCCCGGACCCCACGGCCTGAGTCAGGTGCTCTATGCCTTCACTTCCGCAGCTGGAAACAATGGCTCAGCGTTCGGAGGACTCAGCGTAAATACGCTCTGGTACGACGCCGCCACGGGCATCACCACGTTGATCGGCCGCTTCTTCATGATTATCCCCATGCTCGCCATCGCGGGCAATCTCGCGCAGAAAAAGTATGTGCCCCCCTCTGCCGGAACATTCCCTGTCACAACGCCGTTATTCACCTTTTTGCTGATCAGTGTGATTTTGATTCTCGGAGCATTGACGTTTTTTCCGGCATTGAGTTTGGGACCAATTCTAGAACACTTGATGATGCAAGCTGGGAGAGCTTTCTAGGACAACTATGGCAAGTCATAACAAATCGATCTGGGATCTGAAACTGATTCGCAACGCGGTATGGAGTTCTGTTCTCAAGCTGAGCCCGCGCAACATGATGTCAAACCCCGTCATGTTCGTGGTTGAAATCGGAAGTGTCATCACGACGGTGCTCCTCGTCCTGCACCCGCAGGCGTCCTTCCGCTTCAACCTGCAGATCACACTTTGGCTCTGGTTCACAGTGCTGTTCGCGAACTTCGCCGAAGCCATGGCAGAAGGCCGCGGCAAAGCACAGGCCGAGACGCTCCGCAAGGCCCGATCTGAGACCATGGCGAACCGCCTGACTCCCTCCGGCAACGTCGAACAGGTCGCTAGCGCCAAACTCCGGGCCGGCGACTTGGTCCTGGTTTCGGCATGTGAACTCATCCCCGGCGACGGCGAAATCATCGAAGGGGTCGCCTCCGTTGATGAGTCCGCGATCACGGGCGAGTCCGCTCCCGTAATCCGTGAGGCCGGTGGCGATCGCTCAGCCGTCACCGGAGGCACGCGTGTTCTCAGCGATCAGATCAAAATCAAAATCACTTCTAATCCTGGCGAGACGTTCATGGATCGGATGATCGCGCTGGTGGAAGGCGCGGCCCGGCAGAAGACCCCCAACGAGATTGCACTCAACATCCTTCTTGCTGGGTTGACCATCATCTTCCTTCTCGCAGTCGTCACGTTGCAGCCCTTCGCAGTTTACTCGGGCTCGCCCCAAACCATCTTCGTTCTGGTCTCACTTCTCGTATGTCTGATCCCAACCACAATCGGGGGATTACTCTCGGCAATCGGCATCGCTGGGATGGACAGGCTGGTCCAGCACAATGTTCTCGCGATGTCGGGCCGCGCGGTTGAAGCCGCAGGAGACGTGAATACTCTCCTACTCGACAAGACCGGAACGATTACCTTTGGAAACCGCCAGGCCACCGAATTCCTTCCGGCTCCTGGTGTTTCGGAATCTGAAATGGCTGACGCCGCTCAACTCTCCTCCCTGGCTGACGAAACGCCGGAAGGCCGCTCAATCGTAGTGCTGGCCAAAGAGAAGTATCGCCTCCGCGGAAGAGAGTTCGGCACCCGCGAAGCAGAATTTATTCCTTTCACAGCGCAAACGCGCATGTCGGGAGTGAACCTCGACGGGCGCGAAATTCGCAAAGGTGCTGCTGAAGCCATCGCGAAGCTGATCGAGAGCAACGGCAATCCCCCAATTCCGGTAGAGGTCCGCGCAACAGTCGAGCGGATTGCCTCTTCGGGAGGCACTCCTCTCGTCGTCGCCCAAAACCGCCGAGCCATGGGGGTCATTCACCTGAAAGATGTTGTTAAAGGCGGCATCCGTGACCGCTTCAACCAACTGCGCTCTATGGGCATTCGTACCGTCATGATCACCGGCGACAACCCCCTGACCGCCGCCGCAATTGCCCGTGAAGCCGGCGTCGATGATTTTCTCGCGCAGGCCACTCCCGAAGACAAGCTTAAGCTGATCCGCACCGAACAGGCCGGCGGCAAACTCGTCGCTATGACGGGAGACGGGACCAATGATGCACCCGCGCTTGCTCAGGCCGATGTCGGTGTCGCTATGAACACCGGCACCCAGGCTGCTAAAGAAGCGGGGAACATGGTCGATCTCGACTCCAATCCCACCAAGCTGATCGAGGTCGTGGAAATCGGCAAGCAGTTGCTGATGACCCGCGGTGCGCTGACAACCTTCTCCATCGCGAACGACGTCGCCAAGTATTTCGCCATCATTCCGGCGATGTTCGCCGCTACATTCCCGGTGTTGAACGCACTGAACATCATGCGCTTGAAGACCCCGGAATCCGCCGTTCTCTCTGCAGTTATCTTCAACGCGCTGATCATCATCGCTCTCATCCCACTGGCGCTGCGTGGAGTGAAATACCGCGCCATGAATGCCGAGGCTCTGCTGCGCCGCAACCTTTTCATCTACGGCGTCGGTGGAATAATTGCGCCTTTCATTGGCATCAAGCTCATCGATGTGCTGATCACCGCCGTCGGGTTGGCATAAGGACGAATATGAAAAAGAATCTCGTTACCGCATTTCTCATGACAATCGCGACCACCGTGCTGCTGGGAATCATCTATCCCTTGGTCGTCACTGCGGTGGCGCAGTTGCTGTTCAAAGACAAGGCAAACGGACAGCTTCGCTACCGCAACGGGGAAGCCATCGGTTCGCGAATCCTCGCGCAACCGTTCACGTCGCCAAAGTATTTCCATCCGCGTCCCTCGAACGCCGGCAACGGGTACGACGCCGCCAACTCAGGCGGCACAAACTATGCCTCAACCAACCAGAAACTCATCGACCGCGTGCGCGTCGACGCTGCAAGCCTGCAGCAGGAGAACCCATCTCAACCGGTCCCAGTAGATCTGATCACTACCTCAGCCTCCGGCCTCGACCCTGAGATTTCCCCGGCTGCTGCGGACTTTCAGGTTCCAAGAATCGCCCGCGAACGCGGAATTTCCGAATCCGCTCTTCGTGCTCTGATCCAGAAACACACCACCCAGCGTGACCTAGGTTTGCTGGGCGAACCTCGAGTGAACGTCCTTGAGTTAAACCTCGATCTGGATCAATCGACGGCCAAGCCATAAGCGGCTCACAAAAAGCGCTCGCTCCAGGCTCGGCTTGTTTGGACTTGCTTGTTCGGATCACTGTTATGAGCTAGACGTGAGCAGGGAATTGCATACTTCGGCACGACCTGCCCGGTGAGTGGCAGTCAGATCTGATCTCGGTCTTTCGTATTCCCGTGAAATAGAGTCTGGATCTCCAGTTTGTTCATCCGTCCACTGAGGGAGCGTCCGAATCTCCGCTCGCAACAAAGATCGAAACTGCCGACGCCCCGTTCCAGGAGTTGCAGAAGTACGGCACCAAGCTTTATTAGAAGTTCACCTAGAATATGTCCTAGCATTCCAGATTGCTCCTATCCCACAGGCCACTTGGGCACGATCGATAATCGCAGACCAACGCATTCAACATCAAAACCAGCCAGTGGGCCGGTAAGTGCGCACAATGCGGCGCGTCTGCCAAGATTGAAATGGAGTTGGAAACGCCGCAGAAATCGGGCACGTAGCTGGTAGCCCCGGAGGGAATCGAACCCCCATAGGCAGTTTAGGAAACTGCAGTCCTATCCGTTGAACGACGGGGCCACGGTTCATCATTATACTGTGCGCCCCGTCCTTGACTTCCCGACCCCGCAGCGTAATCTGAAATATGAAGAGCACACCCACGCTAGACCAGACCCCCACCGGCCCGCTGTGCCTGCACACCGAACCCTGCGACTGTCCCGAGTGGTGCGCTTTTTACGATGTGCGCCATGGCGGTATCGAATGCTCCTGCATGCTGGAAAAAGGACACGCCAGTTGCCACATGTGCTGCTGCGGATTCCAGTGGGGTGTCGGCCCCATTTCGGACCGTGCGGCCTGTCGGCGCGGAAATGTTGCACGCGCTGGGCTACACTGATTCTCGTGGCTAGCACGTGCTACATGTGCGAAGGAGCTGGAACCGGTAGGATGACTCGAGAATCAATTCGGCGGAGGCGCGTTCTCTGTCGGCTTCGCGGAGGGTTCTTTGCGTTTCTCGTCCGCATCTACCGAGAACAGCATGTAGTGATCAAAGCTATGCTTCCGGTAATAACGGTGCCGCCGGAAGTCGAGGTAGATCTCGGCGCTCTGCGGCAGCCACAACTGCATATTCCGCTTCTGAAATGGTACCGGACCATATTCGACTACTTGATGTTCACCCGCCAGTCGGATTTGTGGTATTGGATTCACCAGTTCTGACTCGATGCGAACGATCTGGAACTTATCCGCGGTGATCCACGAACGGCCCTTGAGCTTTAAAGAGTAGAGATCGCCTCCCACGCGATAGTCATGCATCCGTGCGGGGCGGTCTTCGCGTTGGCGAAAATGTACCACCCATGTTGCCTGGCCTCGCAACTCTCCCAAACCCTCGCAGACCATCTCAAAGCTGTCTCTCATCTTCGGATGGAACACGAGCGCCAGCGTCGCGAATCCGCTACTCGAAATCTGGTCAGGAAAATCCGCTAGTCCCAGATGCTCCTGGCGATATTCGTCCACCGCAATAGATCCGCTCACCTCGGAGAATGAAGCCACGTAGTTGAAGGTTCGGCTCTCCTTCGTGATCGCATCGCCCATCTCATCCAGTTGTTCGTGCAGCAGGTGCTCGATGGCCGCAATGCGAGACACGTCCCTGATCAGTTCTTCGACCCGCGCACTCGTCTTTTCGACGATATCGCTCGGACACGATACGTTCGCCGCGATGGAGGGCCTGTTGTTATCAATTGCAGGTGGTTGCCACGGCCGCACCGAGAATGTTGGCTCGGCAGCAGCAATCAGGGGATCTACTCCCACCATCTGTACGCTTGGAGCCTGTCCGATTGTCGCATTTGCAGCCGGCGCTTCCGGTTGCGCCTCCAGACGGGCGATTAGTGCCCTTACCTGCGGTATGCTCGGATTCTTCGGAGAGCTTGCCAGGAAGTCTTTCAGAGCCTTGATGCCTTCCTGCTTCTGCCCGAGATTGACCAAAGCTTGCCCGAGTACTAATTGTGACGCGGAAGCGTTACCCTTGGACTTGTCGAGGGCTAGCTGTGCCTGGTCCCGCGCTTTGTCATATTTCTGCTGTTTCAAATAAGAGGCCGCCAGCAGGTCATGGGCAACCCAATAATCCGAATCGGTTAATACTGCTTTCTCAAGGTTTGATACCGCTCTGCCATAGTCCTCTTGCTGCAAGCTCACGCGACCGAGCAAGGTCAAGGCTTGCACGTTATGTGGACTCAGATTGGAAGCATTGCCGAGAAAATCCGCAGCCCGCGTGTAATCCTTCTTCTGGAAATACAGGTAACCCAGAAGAAAGTTCACATCCGGATTCTCTGGGGCTAGCCTGTACGCCGCATCCAGACGCTTGTTGGCCTCGTCCCACTTGCCCGATTTCAGCGCCGAAACACCGTGTTTGGTCTCCTTCCGCGCTTTCGGAGGCATCGGTCCTTCGGTCATGTTCAGATTCACAGCCTCAGGATCTTTTTGCAGCACGATGTCCATTTTGACCGGCACGGTATTTGTGATCGCCTGGAAATCTTTGTGCCCGGTCAGATAGCCGACTGCGCTGACCTCGATGTCATAGTGTCCAAAGGGTATGTCGCCAAAGTTGACCTCGGATTCATCGGTGGTGGATTGCCAACTCACGGTCTGTGTAGCCTGATTCGTTAGCTTGACGATGGATTGACGATCCAATCTGTTCTTGGTGTTCTCTGAGTAGACCGTAATCAAAAGCATCGCACCACTGTGACTTTCAAAGCCACGAATCCCACTGGTGGTGTTTCCTGGGTTATTAAAAGTATCGCCCGGGTTGTTGTATTGGCTAAATGCTGGTTTGGACGCCGCCAAGACTAGTAGCGCCGCTCCGAGTGGCCAGACATAATGCGCCAGCCGCATACGAAAACGGCTTATAAAGCAGCGCGCAGAGACTTCCATGCGTCCTCCGCCAACGATCTTACTCACAACTGTTTACAAGGATAGTGTATGTTAGCCCTTGTGCAAAGGGCCTTGACAGCGGTGATAAATAACACCGTCTCTGTCGCTGATATGTGTTATTCCCATCGTTTTGCGCTACCAGTGAATTGAACCCCGGTGGCCTGTTAAGACAGTAGGCCAGCAGGGTTAGTCGCCGGGTGATTTGTCTGCGTCCGATCCCTCGGCGCGATGGCTTTCGACCGACAGTTTTCTGAGGGATAGCCTCTCCCGATGCGCTAGCAGCAGGCCGAGCGGCACGACGGCGGCAAAAGTCACCAGCCATAGCAGAATTCCGCAGCTGGCAGCCATCTCCGGCGGCGCGTCGAAAACGCTCGAAAGCACCGCGATTGTCGCGATTTGAGAGCCCCCGCCTACCGCCGGCAACTGCAGCATCGATCCCACCATGCTGGCAAAAATCAGAATCAAAAGTTGTGAGACTGGGATATCCAAGGCTGCCGCCCCGTAGGAATGCGTTACCTCCTTATATGCCAGCGCAATCATGTACCACATGCCCACCGATACCACGCACAACCACATCAGTGACACCGGACCGTGAATCGTATTGAGTCCCATGCCAAATTCACGAATCTTTTCTCCCAGTTTGTGTCCAAGATTTGACGACAAGTGTGCGAACCGCTTTTCAGCCCATTGTGCTGCCTTGTCACCATTTCGGCGTACGAGTGCCGCGCCAACTGCAGTGCCCAATACGATTAGGATAAGGAAGGATCCCGCCTCGCGGAATTGCCGGTAATATTCCGGATGGGGAATAGACTGCAGAGCGCTGGGAAGAAAAATCGCCAACGCCATCAGTACGCCGAACGCACCAACATCAAAAATCCGTTCTACTGCCCACACCGCCAGTTGCGAAGAAAAGGGAAGTTCCGTGCGCCGCGCAATCAGGTACGGGCGGATGAATTCCCCGACCCGTCCGAGTAGCGCAATTCCTGTAAATCCGATCAGGGTTGGAGATACGACCTCAATCAGCTTTGTCTGAGGTCGTACTGGCTTGAGAAAAATCTTCCACCGTATCGCCCGTACTATGTACGCTAGATAGATCAACACAATCCCATGTATGACGTGCCATTTCTTGATCCGATGCGTCTGGCTCCAGAACGTGCCCCAGTCGAAGCTACGCCAATGCCGGTATTGAAGGTAAATCAGGATGGCCAGAATGCAGAATACCGCGACGCTGGCCAGAATTCGCTTCTTGTCCATTTGGAGGAGGATATCCGCGCCGCGGCCCCGCAACGCGAAGTGGGAAAACGGCCACTCAAAGGTAAACGACCCCGTCATCAGGGTCAAACCTCACATTTGGAGGCCGTCCCTATAGGGCGATTGACCATCGCCCGCCAGTTTACTGGTGGGTATGTGCGATATAAGTCCATACCCTGCCCGAGGCACACCTGGCTATATCTTTTGGTGACAATAAGTAGGGAGACCGCCGCGGAAGGCGCTGAAATCACCGGCTCGGAGCGGACGCAGCTGTTGTTCGCGTCGTATTCTTGCTGCCGGCATTCCTCGAATTTTGCTTTGTCTGCGCCGGGCTCTTCGCTACGACAGTATTGTCTGGCGCGGCCTGTCCCTTTGCGACCTTCTTCTTGTTGAAATCCTTCACGATCCGTGCGACGTACGCTCTCGTCTCTGAATAAGGTGGCACGCCGCCGTACTTCTCCACCCTGTGCGGGCCTGCATTGTAAGCGGCCAGCGCCTTCACTAGGTCGAAGTTGTAGCGTTCCAGCAGCTCTCGCAGATATTTCGCCCCGCCATCGACGTTCGCTTCCGCATCAAAGGCGTTGGGCACACCGAGTTGCGACGCTGTCCCGGGCATCAACTGCATCAATCCTTGGGCTCCCTTCGGAGACACTGCCCGCACGTTGAACCCACTCTCTGCCTTGATCACGCTGTTGACGAGATCCGGATCCAGACGGTATCGCCCGCTGGCCTGATTTACCACATCTGAGATGTCGGGAGCAGGAGTCGCAGCAACTGTGCGCGCCCTCGCAGATTTCGCGCTATTCGCGGCTGGTGGAATCTCAGGCTCAGGATCGTCCGGAGCCATTTCGAAGTGCTCAATCTCCGCGGTTGGCACGTCGATAAAGCTCGCTCCATCCGCGCTCACATACAGGCGAGTCAGGTCGCCCACAACTTCGCGCCGCTCATGCTTGATGGCAAATCCGTTTTTGAGCACGGCAACTTCGCCGGCTAGGCAGGGAACTACGCACATCACCAGAAGCGTGAAGCAGCACACGAAGGGCTGTAAGCGACGAGCTTTCATTCAATCTGAAGCCGACCACCGAAGACACAGGACCAATGACCGACAACTAGTGACGAGCGACAGTCTTTCCCACTAATGCCACTTCCACCGCCGCAGCCACTCCGCATTCATGATTACCCCGGGTTACCCGCCAGCCGCGGCCCCGGAGTTCTTCACATGCATTTCCCATGATAACCGGATGCCCCGCAAACTCAAGCATCTCCACATCATTATGGTTGTCACCGACGGCCATGACCTCTTCGCGGCCGTAACCCCTGTATTTTGACCACCGTTCTAAAGCATGGCCCTTGGAACACCCGGTGTTCAACACATCGATCATCGACAAGTCTCGCTCCGGATACACCGTCCGAAGCACAGTGACCTTCTGCTCCATGCCCGCCTGCTCCAACGCGCGCAACGCGGCATTCATCCTCACGAGCGTCCCGCAAAACATCGCCTGCACCGGATCCGTCACGAGCGCCCGCTCAATCGGAACCACGAACTCGATGTACTCCATATTCCTCTCGAGCCAACGCCGGATGCTCGCTCCAAGTTCGTCCAATCGCTCCAGCACGATCGCGCCCTTCGTTTCCTTGTCAAAGGTAAGAACGGTATTGCCCCGGAATTCCTGCATCGCCCCGCACAACTGTCGGCAAGCTTCGGCGGGCATCATGTCGCGATGGAAGGTTTCCCCGCTCAAGGATCGCGTGACTGCCCCATTCGAACTAATCAGCCATAGATCAAATCCCAGCTGTTTCGCGATCGGCAGTGCGAATGTATGCCGCCGTCCCGTCACCAGCACGATCTCAATCCCAGCCGCATGTGCCCTCCGTAGCGCGGTCAGATCGCCTTCAGATATCTGGAATTGTGGATTGAGCAGCGTGCCGTCGATATCTGTCGCCAGCAGCCGGATCTCGGGAGACTTCACCATCCTTCATGGTACCACCCAAGCACCGATCCGTTTCGCGTTACACTTGATCCCTACATATGCGCGTCCTGTAGGGACAACCGAAAATAGCCCGCCGTTCACTGGAGGGTGGATGCGCAGAAGACAAACCCGTGCCGGCGGCACGACTGAACCCATTGGCATGTGGGGACTAGCAATGCAAACTTATGGTCGAACAATCCTGATGATGGCATTGCTGCCTATCTTCCTGATGTCCTGCGATTCCGTGAATCCCAACTCTGGCCGCGTCCTCACCGCCATCAATGTCACCCCAACTACCGCCGACGCCTCGCAATTTCCCAATGGGGAAGTGACGTTCACTGCCACCGGACAGTTCAGTCTGCCGCCACTGAGCGGCCCAGTCACTTTCACCGCTCCCTACACCGGACAATTCATCGTCGCCAACCCGAACAATCAGACCATTGCCAACATCGTCTCCACCGGGAACGGCACCGTCACGGTGCAGTGCGCTGCGGGCGTCTCAGCGACCGTCGACGTAGTAGCTACCGCCGCAGCCAACAACGGCACGCAGACCACCGTCACAGCCCAAGGCCAACTAACCTGCCCATGAATCTGAAAATACCCGCGCTGACGGTGTTGTGAAACCGCTGTGCCTAAGGTTGGAAGAGCGGCTTTTTAGCGCGAAATGCGCCGGATGCGGTTCAGTCGCCGAGGTGGAATCGAATGCCGAATCGCTTTTGCCGGCCACGATGAGTCGGGCCCTCACGCCGACGCCGGCAACTTGGCCAATAACCCGCTCGCCTTCCGGAACCAAGGACGCTCTCGCCGCCGCAAATACCGCGGCATCGTAGGCTTCTTCTCGAGAATTCTCTGCGCCCAGACTCTCGCTTCCGCATTTCGGCCCTGCGATTCCAGGAACACGGCGTAGTGGTAATACGTCTCCGATAGGGTCGAAATTTCCGTGGTTTTGAGGAACATTGCGCTCGCGTTGTCCGCTTGCCCGGTTTCGGCATACGCCCACGCCAACAAACCCTTGGCGCGCAGAAAGTCATAACTCGGATCGGAGCTTACCGTGCGCTCCAAGTCCGGCACGGCCGCCGCGAAATCTCCCATCTCGATCTCGGCAATCGCACGCCGATAGAACGGATCTGGGTGATCCGTCCGCGAAGAGATGGCCTTGTCATAGCAAGCGCGCGCCGTCGCAAACTTCTTGTCATCCGAATACAGCAGCCCTAACTCTTCGTAGTTTCCCGCCGACGGATTGTCGAGAATGGCCCGCTCCAACTCTTGGATCCTTCTCCGTCGGGGAAAAATCTGGAACGAATCCCGCAGGAGTCCCACATCCGGGATCACCTCCACCACGATGTAGGCCAGCGCCCCCACCGGATGGATCATGATGATCCACAACCAATACGTGTCCGGACGCCGCCGGACAAAGTGGATAATTGCCACTCCCCGCAGCACCCACGACCACCACGAAAATGCAAAAAAGAAAAAGGATCCCATCGGTGAAAACGCAATATAGCACGGGACTAACTCAGGGACTGATTACGGAGGTTTCCTATCGAGCTTTAGCAGAGACGTAGGGACTTGAACCTAAAGTAGGCACATAATAGAGCGAAAAAAGCGTTCCGGCAGGAACACCTGACAATAGCCCGGCGCGTTCAGCGCCGGGTATCGGTGAGCTTGGAAAACCGCGTGCCGTAGGCACGTCTGAACTAACTCCACTTTGGCCGATTTACTTCTTCACCGTTGGTGTCGCCACACTCGTAGGCGGAGCAACCGGCGGCACCGCCGCTAAAGCCTCTTTCACGCTCGCCGGCAGCTTGTCTGCATTCGCGCACAGCAAACTCACCTGCCACATTTGTGTCGTCGACAACGTCTTCTCGAATCCAGGCATCCCCGTCATTCGGATTCCACCTGATACTTTCCAATATGTCTCGCCCGCGGGATCGTCGGTGACACCTTTGCCTTCCATCAGTTTCGGAGGATCCGGAAACATGCCCTTGGCGATCGCGGTCTGAGGCTGTCCCGGCAACCCGTGGCACACCGCGCAGTTCTCCTTGTAGACCTGGGCGCCTGCGGTGTAGGCGGCTTCATCCGCCGAGATTGGCACGGTCTTGGGAACTTCCTTGTCCAGGCGAGCATGCAGAGCCATGCGGGCGAACATCCTCTCAAGCGGCATCGGAGGTGCCGATGTCGCCACCGGTGCCATCCCCTTCGAGAAATAGAAGTACACAGCAATCGGAATCAATGCCAATCCGATGATCAAGCCAAAGAGAAACTTTCGCATCGATCTTCTCCTCTAGGAATGCGGCTGAGCACTTGATACTAAACCAACTCTCCTGATGGCGCGAGGGCAAGCTCGCCCAGAATCCGCAGCAGAGTGTGATCCAAATCACGTTTCGTGCGAATCTGCTGGCGGTACACTTTCATAGAGACGGGTTCGATTCACGGAGGTATGTCCGATGTCCGATGCGCAGGCTGAACTGCTCACCACCTTCCGCGCCTTCATCAAATCAGCCGAACTGGGCGCTCCAATCCCGCCCGTCGAAGAACACGATCTGAAAGCTCTTCACGAACTGTGCATTGAACGAGCCAAGCGTTATTGCGGGAAAGACGGCGTCATTAGCATCGAACAAACCTCGCGCGTCTGCACTCCCGGCGCTAATCTGGCGGCGGTCTGGTTACGTCACACGCAACTCCGCTCCCTCTTCCGTCAAGGCCAACTAGCCGAATGGCAACAAGGCGCCAATCTGGATGAAGCGGTCTTTAATCTCGCCGCCAGGATTCCAATGACAGGCACCCACCTGGACCATGAAGACTTCGTAAAACGTCTGCGCGCCAAACGCTGAACTGCCAACGACGAACGACGGTTCGGAAGCCGGAAAGCCGGAAGCCCGTTCTGCTAAACTCCCCTCAAATGCTGACGCATCTCGAATGCACCCGCTGTGGCGAACACTATCCCGCTGATCGCCCTCAATCCGTGTGCCCCAAGGACGCAGGAGTCCTCTACGCCCGCTACGATCTAGCTGCCATCAAGCGTTCGTTCTCCTCGGCTCGCTTAGCCTTGCGTGCCCCCACGATGTGGCGCTATGACGCCGTGCTTCCTGAGGCGAATCCAGTTTCTCTAGGCGAGGGCTTCACACCCATGCTTCCCAGCCGCGAGTATCCCAACGTGTATATCAAGGACGAAGGCCTCAATCCCACCGGATCCTTCAAAGCCCGGGGTCTCTCCGCCGCCGTAACCATGGCCCGCCATTTCGGCCTGAAAAAGCTCGCAATCCCATCCGCCGGAAATGCCGCCGGAGCCCTTGCCGCCTACGCCGCCACCGCCAAACTCGAAGCCCACATCTTCATGCCGAGAGATGTTCCGATAGCGAACCGAGTCGAATGTGACTACTACGGCGCGAACGTCACACTAATCGACGGATTAATCAGCGATTGCGCAAGGCGAGTCGCCGAACTGAAGGAATCCGCTAGCTGGACGAAAGAAGGATGGTTCGACGTTAGTACTACGAAAGAGCCTTACCGCGTTGAAGGCAAGAAGACCATGGGATACGAAGTCGCCGAGCAACTAGGCTGGCGTCTCCCGAAGGGCATCATCTATCCCACTGGCGGCGGCGTAGGCCTGCTAGGCATGTGGAAAGCCTTCGAAGAGATGGAAGCTCTGGGCTGGATCGGCAAAGAGCGTCCAAAAATGATCGGTGTTCAATCAGCTGGATGCGCTCCAATAGTTAAAGCATGGGATGAAGGTAGGTCCTCATCGGAAATGTGGACGAATGCTGCCACGCTAGCCTCAGGCTTGAGAGTTCCAAAGCCCTACGGTGACTATTTGATCCTCGACATACTAAAGAAGAGCAAGGGAACAGCGGTTAGCGCGACAGATGAAGAAATACTTGAAGCCACCCGCCGTTGGGCAAAAGTGGAAGGCATCTTCGCCGCTCCAGAAGGCGCAGCGTGCTTGGTCGCCTATCGCAAATTACTAGCCAGCGGTTTTTTCAAAAAAGAGGAAACAGTAGTCCTGTTCAACACAGGAAGCGGCATGAAATATCTGGATGTGTTGGATGCAACCGCGACCCACGCCCCCGCGAAGCCAGTAACCGCAGCCAAGCTACCCGCGCGACAAATAGGCGGCATAATAGGTCCGTACTAAACCAATCATCAAACTCAGATGTCATCCTGAGCGACGGCCAAGCCGCCGCGATGGACCGTACGACAAGAGGCACCACCACTGCGGTGGTTCAGGTCCACGAAAATGCCGCATCAGTCCTAAGATTTTTCATATTGAGCGGAGTCGAAGTCGAGCGCAACGGAACTCCGGCGGAGTAGCTTTTCTCCCCTCTTCCGCTATATTGGAATCTATGACGAAAGCCCTGTCCGAAGCCGTTGTGCGCCCGGCGCGCACTGTTCGCGGCAGTGTCCAGTTACCCGGCGACAAGTCCATTTCCCACCGTTACGCCATGCTCGCCGGAATCGCTGACGGCCCTTCGCGCCTGGAAAATTATTCGACGGGTGCTGACTGCGCCAGCACCCTCGGATGCATGCGCGCCATGGGCGTAAGTTGGGAACGCAAGTCCGATGGTCAAAACGTCATCGAAGTGCAAGGACGAGGTCTGACTCTTGCCGCTCCCAAGACCGCGCTTGACTGCGGCAACTCCGGATCCACCATGCGCATGCTGAGCGGCATCGTCGCTGGTCAGAGCTTCACCAGCGAGATGATCGGCGACGAATCCCTCTCGCGCCGTCCGATGGAACGCGTAATCAAACCGCTCTCCGAGATGGGCGCCACGATTAAGTCGCAGCAGCAGGGAAAGCCACCTTTGCGCATCACGGGAGGTTCCCTCAAGGCCATTGACTACAAAATGCCGGTCGCCAGCGCCCAGGTAAAATCCTGTCTGCTATTCGCCGGATTGTTTGCGGATGGCGAGACGCGAGTCGAAGAGTCTGTGCGCACGCGAGATCATGGTGAGGTAGCTCTGCGTGCGTTCGGGGTGCAACTGCAGCGCAAGCACATGGGGGCAGGAAGCGAAGTCCGCATCCGCGGCGGACAGCGCTTGCGCGGCATCGAGGCGCGCGTGCCCGGCGATCTGTCGAGCGCGGCATTCTTTCTGTGTGCCGCCGCGTTGTTTCCCGATTCACAACTGACCGTTCTTAATCTGCTGATGAACCCGACTCGGGCGCGCTTGCTCGACATCCTGATGCAGATGGGCCTGCGCATTTCTGTGACGCAACTCGAGGAAATTAACGGCGAGATGGTGGGATCGCTGCAAGTGGAAGGCGGCCAACTGAAGGGAGCCACTATCGCGGGCGCCGATTCCGCCGCCCTAATCGATGAGATCCCTGTCTTAGCCGCAATCGCACCATTCACCGAGCAGGGAATCGAAGTCCGCGATGCCAAGGAATTACGGATCAAGGAATCAGACCGCATCTCGGCCGTGGCGACGAATCTGCGCAAGATGGGAGCGCAAGTGGAAGAACGCGAAGACGGTCTCAAAATTCCTGGCCGCCAGTCTCTTAATGGAGTCGACCTTGACTCTTTCGGAGATCATCGCATCGCGATGGCGTTCGCCGTAGCAGCACTCAAGGCCGAAGGAGAAACGGCCATCCAGGGCGCAGACGCCGCCGCTATCTCGTACCCGGAATTCTTCAACAAACTCGAAGAGCTAAGCGCGCGTTGATAGCCCCTGTGGACCCTCTGTTGCGGTGAGACCTGCAGTCCGAAGTCAATCAGTTTCTCCACTGCCGGAGGTAACCGATAGTAACAAGGCTCTTCGTTACCACAGTGACCTGCCTTCGCCCCGGAACCCTCGCGACAATATTTCCATTCGGGCGCGAGGGCCACGCCACTCGTCGTCCCGCGAGTTGGTTCATTTCTCTGGGGGAATCGTATGCGTTCCAAGCTCTTGTTATGTATTGCCTTGTCTGTAGCCGCCGCGGCTTATGCGAAAGAACCGAAGGCCTATCAGACTGGCAAGATTGTTCAAATGGTTTCGGTCCAATGCGGCACCGCCGAAAAGGATTCGACCAGCCTCGCTGGCGAAATGCTCGGCACCGACTCCGGCACAAAGAAAACGCAACAACTACTCTGCAAGGAATACGTGCTTGAGACGGAACACGTGATTTACCACATTCGTCCCAAGAGCGAAAAGCACAACATGCTGATTCCGATCGGGGAGCACGCACAGTTCCGGCTCCAGAAAGACAACATGATGATGCGCGTCGAAGGCGTTGAGGAAAAAGAGCGCGAGTACATCGTTGTGTCCATGATGCCTCGCACCGACTCCAGTACTGCCGATGCAACTCCGGCTCACCTTAATCATCTTCAATAATTAGAGGCGATCAGAAACAGACTCGAGGTAATTGAAGCGCGGACCTTAGTCCGCGCTTCTTCCCTCTCCGGGAATCCCTGTATCTACGCGGCTTTCGGGCTGCTGCGTCCCAACCCTGCCTATTCCTTTCGCATCCATATACCGATTGCGGCTACGGGTCCGCTCGTTCTTTGGCCGTCCATGCAAGGCGTACGGGGACGAATCTTTGGGAGGAGTAAAGAATAAATGAAACGGTATTTGGGAATCATCGTAACGGCGCTCTTCTTCGCCGCGCCTATGATCGCTGCAGCGCAGGAAAACGGTCGTTCGGACCATGCCGAAGTAGGTATCTTCGCGGAATACTTGCGCTTTGGCGATCCCGGTCCGGACAGTAACTACATCGGTCTTGGTGGACGCGCAGCATTCAACGTTCATCCTAACGTTCAGCTTGAAGCTGAAATGGGGTACGACTTCGAGCGTAACTACACCAGCACGTTTAGCAACGGCGTGACAACCGCAACCGTGCAGAGTCGTATGCGCACCTTGCACGGATTGTTCGGTCCGAAATTTCAGACTGGATCGGGAGCGTTCCGGGTGTTTCTCACCGGTAAGGTCGGATTCGAGAACTTCACTGTGACCAATCAGGGCGCGCCGACGGGCTTTGCTACGGCTGTGGGTCTTAGCAGCGGTGCCACCTACTTCTCGGTCTATCCTGGTGGCGGTATCGAAGCGTTTGCTGGTCCGATCGGTGTTCGCGCTGAAATCGGCGACAACATCTTCTTCAACAACGGTGTGCACAACAACATGCGCGTCAGCTTTGGACCTCAGTTCCGGTTCTAATCGCACGCACGCCTGAACCACCCGGCGGCCTTCTCGGCCGCCGGATTTGTTTTTATCTCCTACATCTGATTGTGATTCGCATCACGGCAGTTTGCAGACCCTTGCAATAGCCTCATGAGTTAAGGGCTCGAGTGGATTCTCGCCCCCAACCCGCCGTAAACCCCTGGGTCGTCACCTTCTCTGTGATGCTGGCGACCTTCTTGGAAGTCCTCGATACCACCGTCGTCAACGTCTCCATCCCTCACATCGCGGGAAATCTGGCCTCAACCAACGAAGAAGGTACATGGGTGGTGACGTCCTACCTGGTCTCGAACGCCATTGTCCTGCCAATCTCCGGTTGGCTCGCCAATCACATGGGACGCAAGCGCCTCCTTCTTACCTGCGTCGCCGGATTCACCATCACCTCACTCTGCTGCGGGCTCGCCACCTCCCTCTGGCAATTGATCCTCTTTCGCGTGCTGCAAGGCCTGACCGGCGGCGGACTGCAGCCTCTCGCTCAAGCCATCCTCCTTGAGACTTTCCCCAAGGAACGTCATGGTCACGCCATGGCGGCCTTCGGCATCGGCATCCTGCTCGCTCCCATTCTCGGCCCCACGCTCGGCGGATGGATTACGGACAATTACTCCTGGCGCTGGATCTTCTATCTCAACCTTCCCGTCGGGATCCTCTCTCTATTCTTGATGAACCGCTATGTATTCGACCCGCATTACGTGAACCGTGGAGACGGCAAAGTTGACCTCTGGGGCATTGGCTTGCTTGCGGTGGGAATCGGTTCGCTGCAAGTGCTTCTCGATACCGGACAGCGCAAAGACTGGTTCTCCTCCGACTACATTCGTATCTTCGCTGGTCTGTGCATTTTCGGCCTGATCGCCCTCATCATTCGCGAGCTGACGACCGACCATCCTGTGGTGGACCTAGGCGTCCTGAAGAACCGCTCCTTCAGTTCCGGCGTATTCCTGATCAGCCTTCTCGGATTCGTTCTCTACGCCAGCCTGGTTCTACTGCCGCTCTATCTCCAAACGCTCATGGGATATCCCGCATACAACTCAGGCCTGGCGCTCTCCCCGCGCGGCATTGGAGCCCTGCTGTTCACACCTCTTGCTGGACACCTCACCACCAAAACTGATCCCCGTCGTCTGCTGATTGTCGGCATGGTGCTCGGGTCCATCACCATGTTCCAACTCTCCGGCCTCAATCTCTACGCCGGATTCTGGGACATCTTCCTCGCGCAAATTCTCCAGGGCGTTGCCCTGAGCTTTCTGTTCATTCCGCTGATGGCGCTCGCCATGGCCCGCATCCAGCCTGAGAAGATGGGGAACGCCACCAGCATTTTCAACCTGATGCGCAATATCGGCGGTAGTGTCGGCATCGCCATCATGACCACCTTCCTCTCCCGCCGCACGCAGATGCACCAGAATCATCTGGTCGCCAATGTCACAGCGGGTGACATGCAAACCCTGCGGCTGCTTCGCGGCATGCAGGCCAATTTCTACGCCCACGGTGCGGACGCAGTTACTGCCCCCAAGAAATCCCTAGCCGCCATGTTACGGCCTGGTGCAGCAACACGCAGCCATGCTCGCCTTCGACGAAGCTTTCTGGCTGATGGGCGTGGTCTTTCTGCTAATGATCCCTTTCTTGCCGCTTCTGCAGTACACCAAGCGCAAGCAGACAGAACCGCCACCAGATTCAAAGCCGCAAGCCCTACTTCAGCAAACGGCTCCCGCCCACGTAGACGAAGAGCCGGAAGAACAGGAAGTCGAGGAAGAACACCTCGTCCTGCACTAAGGTTTTTTGTCATGCTGAGAGGAGAACGAGATCGCGAAGCGAACTCTCGTTCGCAGTCGAAGCATCCCTACCCACAAGGCGCTCCCAGAAGTAAGGGTCTCGCTTGACTGAGCCTCGAAATGACGACGCCCGCCCAAATTGAATCCCGCCGAACGCCGCGGCCATGTACTTCTTCGCTTGAGATCCGGCCATAAAACTCCAGTAGCGCTCCAATCCCTGTGTTACAGTATTTTCCACTCATTGCAGCCCGGCTGTGGGAGCCGGCTGCGTGCCGAGATTCCCCTTCGCCGAAGGAGTCGCTTATGACCACTCTCCGCGAGCTCGTGAAAGACCGCAGGCTCTATGCCGTTACCGCCAACCACACTGTCCTCGAAGCAGCCCGTTACATGATGGAACACAGCGTGGGCGCCGTCCCCGTCCTCCGCGATGGAGATCTAACCGGAATCCTTTCCGAGCGCGACATCATGAATCGCGTCGTAGCCGTAGGCCGCACACCCGGCACCACCGCCGTATCCGAAGTCATGACCGCCAACCCTCGCGCCGTCGGAGCCGACGAGAGCATCGAGGAATGCCTCTTCATCATGCGTGAATTTGGTTTTCGCCACCTGCCCATCGTCGATGGCAAAGAATTGAAGGGACTAGTCTCGCTCCGCGATGTCCTGATGCATCAGGCAGCCGAGATCGAACGCCAAACCAGAAAGGCAGCGTCGTAAATCAGGTGTTCGCCATTCGCCTTTAGGCTTTAGATTTCCGAAAGCCGAAAGCTGGAAGCTGGAAGCCGCTATCTCTTCCTAAGTATCGTCTCCCCCGGCTTCGGCGGCAGCAAAAACGGGAACTCAAACACCTTTCCCGCGACCGGCACTCGCAGAACAAGCTCCTCCTGCTTCTTCCAGTGCCCGATCCACTTGCTGTCGGTGCTGAATAGCACCCAGCCACTCGTCTCGTTGTTTCCCGGACTAAGCCGCGTCGGACGCAGGCTGTTTTTCCCGATGAACTCCTGCAGTTCCGCAGAGTCCTTCAGAATCGCCCTGACGTACGCTTCCTTCTGCTCGCGCTGCTCCGGATGCTTCTCCACCTGCCTCGCGCTTTGATCATTCAGCGTGTCGGCGTCGCTCTGCACCTTTTCGGAAAAATCGTCTGGATCGAGCGACGTTTGTATCACCTGGAAATGCTTCATGAACTGCAGTGAGATATCGTCCGTCGCGACATCGAGCGATGTCTGTCCCCGATAACGGACCGTCAGGAATACGGCGAAAAACAGCTCCCTCCGCCGATGAACTTTGTCCAGTTCCTGCGCGTCGACCGCCATCACGACGCCCGCATCGTCATACCACATGCCGTAGCGATACTTGCCATCGTCGCCACGCTCGAACGTGCAGCCGGGATTGCCCTCCACCCAGCGCACAGCCGGAAGTTTGCTCTTGTCGTTTTCCTTGGCGAAGGCGCAAGCAGGTAGCAGGGCGGCGGCAACAACTGCAATTGCCAGCGCTTCGAACCTGCGATGAGAAAACCGCTGCATGGACTACGGCTTCGGTGGTGCGGTAACCGTCAGTGAAACGGTAGGTCCTGCGCTCGTGCTCGTCCCCGTATTGCTCGAAACGACGCCGTTCGCGTCCACGCCGATGATGGTGAAAGAGTAAGTGTTCGCTGGAGTGATTCCATTCGGAGTGGTGGTCGAAGTTGTGCTCGTCGCGCATCCGGGCACCAGGACCAGGGAACCGGTCAGCACGAGAATCGTCAGAAATCCCCACGCTTTTCTTGCGCGTGGACTTCTCCCGCTTCCAACCGCAATGAACCCGAGCAGGGGCAATGCCAGCCACAATCCGTACAACACGCGCGAATGCCGGGCCGCCCCGGTGGTCACCGGACCGAAGGTGCTGATCGTCAGCGTGGAACTGATGGGTGTTCCATTCACCTGCAGGCCGGTTCCTTGCGGCGAAAACGAACATACCGGAGCGATCGTGACCAGCGGACTCATCGTGGCGCACGCCAGCGTGATTCCACCGCTCGGCGAGAGATATCCGTTGATTGGGTTTATCGTCACCACCCCTGTCGCTCCATTGCCGGCCGGCACGCTGGTGGGCGCAACCGAGGTCGCAACATTGATCGTGAATTGGGGCGTCACCGCCAGCACCGTCAACGGCAGCGCCGGAGTCGTAAAGCTCGTGGTCGGCCCCGTGCCGGTGATTGTGACGCTGTACCCCACCGTGGTGGTCGTACTCAACGTAGTGATCGTCGCTGTGGCTGTCGCCGGAACCGTCACGGATTGCGGGCTGACCGTGCATACCGGGGTGTCGGTAGTCTGCTGCGACGATGTCACCTGGCAGCTCAGGTTGACCGTCCCGCTGAACCCATTGACCGACCCCACCTGGATCGTCGAAGACGACGTCCCGCCGGGCGCAATGGCGTCGGGATTGAACGACGAAGCCTGCAGGGTAAATTCGGACGTACCCTGCTGGGCCTGCGCGAACGAGACCGACAGGCAGGCAACGGCGAGCGCGGCCGCAATCAGGCAGGCAGACATCCCCGCCCGGCGCCCACTCATAGATTTCACTCTGGATTCAAACCACCCGGATCTCAACATGCACGAGTTCTGGTTCAAGTAGCTTCGATTCCTGGGACCACAAAAAAGCTGCCCGCGTAGGCGGATGATTAATAAAGCTTTGTAGCTTTGAATCTAAATACTACCATTCCAGCCCGTGGATTTTTGGAGGGAAGGGCGGACAAAAGATAAAGGCCGCATCGGTGAAGATGCGGCCCTTTCAGAAGGCTCAATCAATTAACGGTAAGCGTGAGCGTCGGTGTACCTGTTGCAGTTGTGGCGCCACTGGTACCCGTAACCGTAATCGTGTAGGTGCCCGTCGGTGTTGTAGTGCCTCCGCCGCCCCCTCCTCCGCCTCCACCGCAAGCGGGTAGCACGAGCGCGCTCGCCAGAACCATCCCCAAAAAGAGGAGTCCTAGGAGCTTGCTACGTTGTCCTTTTGCGGGCCGTGCTCTTGCTCCGAGCAATGTGAATCCGAATATCGGCAGGATTAGGGCGTACAGCATGCCGGAGTTGTGATGAATGTCGGGGCGGACCAGTGCTGCACTCGAAGCCGTCGTCACAACGTTCAGGGTAGCTGTGGCTGTTCCGTTCGCGGGGGGTGTCACGCTCCCACCCGCCGGATTGGTGAAGTTGCATGTCGGCCCGTGCGTGACAGTTGGCGAGACTGCACATGCTAACTGAACTGCTGAATTGAAGCCTCCTGTAGATGTAACGGTGATCGTCGCGTTGCCGGAGACTCCTGCATGCCCCGAGGTATTCGATAGGGCTCCATTGCCAACAGTGAAGCTTCCGGATGAAGCTGCGGTGCTGTACTTAGCAACGAACGCGTCGGTACCGCCTTTGTTGGTTGTCTGAAATGAACCAGGCGTCGCCGGGAAATCTGTAGAAACCGTGTTGCCCACCACGTAAATATTGGCACCGGCGCTATCCACCGCGATTCCGCCGAGAGGAGAGAGCGTTCCCCCCGAAGCATTAACGTTCTCATCGAGCGAACCGCCGAGGTACGTCGAGAAGAGCAGCGACGTACCGGCTGCGTTGATCTCACTCACGAATCCGTCTCTTGAGCCGCCTAGTGCGTTTTGCGTAGCCAATGCTTTCGGGAAGTCCGCTGAGTTCGTTTGACCCGTCACATAAGCGTTCTTACTTCCGTCAACCGCGATGCTGTTCCCCGCATCGTCGAGTGTGCCTCCCAGATAGGTCGAATACACCAGACCGGTTCCCGTGGGGTTCAACTCCGTTACAAATGCATCTTGGATTCCACCCCCAAAGATGGTCTGTACGGATCCTGTTTT
>Ga0207693_10000283_pt1 | contig 47247 bp, 49 predicted proteins | sample LARL81metaG_FD_184347 | JGI IMG/M metagenome (GOLD analysis project Ga0207693, IMG submission 184347) | Corn, switchgrass and miscanthus rhizosphere microbial communities from Kellogg Biological Station, Michigan, USA - LAR L8-1 metaG... | ecosystem: Host-associated > Plants > Roots >... | reverse complement strand
TACTATTTCGAGGTTGATCATGAGACCCACTTTGATGACTGGGCTGATTGTTCCTGTGTTGCAGAACTTGACTAGATGAAAATGGTTGATTTACTAATTGGGCAGTTGTGTAGAGGCCTATTGTATTTCCTTGGTTCAAGAGGTTTCCTACCAAGTTGGGTGTCCCCGCGACATAGTTTACAGCCAAGTCTGTAACGCTAACTCTTATGTCACCAACAACGTTTCCACCTAAAACAAACGATCCAATTTTGGATTGCCCACCGGATATATACTGCAGCGTTACTAAGAACGATACAGGTGCGGCTATCAGGGAAGTAGAGGCATAGACTTTAGTTGTGAATGCATGTGTGGAGTGAGGAGCAAAACTTGAAATACTCCAGAGTGAGTCTCCAACAATCTTTAGGTCATCAGATTCAGATGCTATCGATGCTACAGCATTACTGAGTGGAAAATCATTGTTATTAGATATAGTAAATATCATGTTTTGTACTTTGCCAGCAGTAAGGATCAGTGAAGAACTATTCAGATTGTTATTATGTATGTTGGTACCCCCATTAGTATTAGTCTTGGAAATACTTCCAGAATTACTAAAAGCAACATTATAAAAGTGCTGACTCTGGCCGTCTGTCTCGTCGATGCTATTTCCACGATTAGCTGTGATTTGGGATTCATGAGCTTCAGTTGTGTGATATACAGATGGAACTAATCGGATGTTTTCCTTATCGAGTTGTTTGTTAGCGTCAAGTGAATATGCGTTCGCAGTTATGCCCGAAGAGGTAATTCCATTTGAATTGTTATTTTGACTATTGCTTGAGGCCCCACTGTTAGTGGAAGGAGCAACTGATGGTCCTACACTTATTCCAGCCTCAGGAGGAGTCGGCAAAACAAGCAAGCCTACTGAAGCACTTGAGCTCTTTAAATCGCCAGTAGCAGCAGTGTACGAAATTTGAAGATTTAAATTCTGTAAAGTCCCACCGGCTGACTCAGAAGGATAAATAACCGGATTGATTTCTGCGGTTCCATTAACAGGTATCGTTCCTAGATTAAATGTCCTAGCTCCTAGATTTACAGTCGCAATACTCGAAGTAGGAGATGTAGTAGTCACCTGGCCAGTCGGGCTCGTAGAAGTAGTAGGTGTATTGTTACTATTGCTAGTAGTACCAGGCTGGTTAACTGCAACATTATTTGCAATACTGTTCCCGCTAATTCCCGTGATAGTGACAAGAACACTATTTGCGTCAGCCGTTCCTTTGTTCTTGATGTCTATAATCGCAGTATTGGATAATCCCGGCTTCAAACTGGTGGTCTTAGAACTAGCATCCAAAATCACCTTACCTGGCAGTGAAAAGGGGATTTTATAACTCTGGGAATTATATAGTCCCGGTTCAAGAGCTGGCACCTTAAAATAGAAAATTCTTAGGGAAGCCATATAATCTCCAACCTTTACTCCTTTGCCAATATTTACTTTAAAATAGAGCGTGTAAGTCTGACCGGATTTGACCACATTTGGGAAGCTGGCAATTGCTGTCCGTTGTTGTTGTTGCAATCCAGGCGAAGACAAATTAGAAATGTTACTCTGATCTACATTTGAGGAAGTAGGGCCGTTTCTGTAAACTCCGCCTGTCCCTGTTGCACCACCTCCAATACTGGTCGCCGAATTGAACCCATGTGGCAAAGTAAGGTAGCCTATAATTCCGTTAATATCAGTAAATTCTGTGTTACTCAAAACAACAGCAAATATGGATTGACCTTCTCCTGGACCAACCTCCTGTTGTGGAGGTATAGGAAGTGCCGAAGATGTGGAGGAGCACACTGATAGTGAGGAGGAATTGCTATTGGCTGAGCAAACGGATGAATTAGCCGCCCAGTACGCATCTATAAAACCGTTTGTAAAAATACTGCCTCCTGGGCTTTGAATGTTTTGTATTTGGTCAGGATTGTCAAATTCTAATCGACTCTGAGCGTTTGGCATTTGCCCCAATTCAAAGTTCTGGCCCAAGGTTTTGTTAATTATCAACTTATGGGAATTTTTTAAATCGTCACTGTAGGTAATATTCAGTGTGACCGGATAAAGCACCGGTTCGTTTCCTGACTGTAGATTAGCTATCTGCTGCTTACTAATGAGTCTCGCAGGATTCTGCACAATGTTTTCAGAGTGTGATTGATCTACCTCGTTCACCAGAGTGTTAATATTTCTTTGTTCCTCAACAACTCTGTTTGGTTGCTGGATTATTTTCAAAGGGATATTAAAGGGGATAGGAGAATTGGCAGGAATACTGCCAAGATAATCTGAGGAAAGTGGAAAGATTGCAATCCCTTTCTCTGTAGTCTGAGAGTTCGCTGCACTATTATTACTTGACATTTGTGGCGGAATCATTTGTATATTGGTAAAGAGGGCCGGTGTATTACCTTCGTTTAGTAAATTACCTACAAGATTTGGAGTGTTGCCTAGATATCTAATCCCAATATTATTTATTTCTAATTTGATGTCCCCAACCACGACTGCTCCTAAATCAAATGAATCCGTTTTGAGCTGCTGTCCATTTTGGATATATTGAACAGTTACAGTAAAGAATACAGGGGAACCTATCAACGTTGGCGCGGCATAGACTTTTGTAGAAAGTACAACATTCGAACCTGCTTTAATACTTTGCAAGTTCCAGTGCGTATCCCCGAGAATTCTTACGGAACCTGACTGCGAAGCTAGAGAAACTGCCAGATCGGATATCCTTGGCAATGGTTGGTCCTGCGAATTGAATGCTTGGAGTGAGTTTACGCCGCTAGCCTGACTGTTAGAGCTCCCACTAATACTAAAGTTAAAATCTTGTACCTTACCTGCAGTGATATGGATTAGGGAGAGATCCTGTGTTCCTTTTAAGGGAACAGAATGTGGTGTAGAAGCATTCGAAGTTGTTGCTGGTAATGCCATTAATACTTGATCCATATTCAAAATAGAGCTCCAGAGTAGGATTGCCAATAAACACGTTATCTTTACGAGTTTTTTCAGGGCTGAAATATTTTCAACACTAGTTTTCAATGTTTACAACTTCTTTTTCTATAGCACCGTCGCGGATGTGGATTGCTCTATCGGTTCTAGCAGCTAGATCAGGATTATGTGTTACCATAATTATTGTCCTTGAAAATCTATTAGAAAGCATAGATAAGAGTGCAAATACATCTTCGCCAGTTCTCGTATCCAGATTGCCAGTTGGTTCGTCGGCGAGAATTATTTTTGGATTATTCATTAATGCTCTTGCAATTGCAACTCGTTGTTGTTGACCCCCGCTAAGGTTCGTTGGTTTAAACTTAGCTTTATCTCGAATTCCGAGGAACCCTAAAAGCCTTTCTGCACGTCTCCTTCTATCTTTGTCGCTCATTCCGCCTGTGATGCCTGGAAACTCCACATTTTTTAAAACTGTAGTCCTATTAATCAAATTATATGATTGAAAAATAAAGCCTATAGTATTATTCCTTAAAGTCGAAAGCTGAGAGTCATTCAGAGTAAAAATATCGATTCCATTAATATAGACTTTGCCAGATGTCGGCCTATCCAAAGCACCTAACATATTCATTAGCGTTGATTTACCACTCCCGGACGGCCCTACTATTGATACGAACTCGCCCTTGTTTACCGTGAAAGACACGCTTTTTAACGGTACTACCTTACCCATCGAAGAAATGTATATCTTTGTGAGATTTTCCACCTTCAGGGTTTCCGGCTCATATCTGTAACTGTAATGATCATTCACAATAATTCAATTCTCTCCAAACGATACTATTACTAGATATATTATACTGTCAAATTTATATAACCTGTTTTACTTATAAAAATCATTCGATACATTCGTCGAATGTACCATATTATAGCTATCTACATTTCATCTATACAATGTTTAGACAAAGTTCTTAAATGTAAAGATTACATTAAAATCTCCATCATCCATATATCTTAAGCTTTCAAAACAAACAAAGACAATGCGCCTACGTCATCGGAAAAAGAATACTCAAAGTGAAACAAACAATGAAAGGCGCTTAATTTATTGTCATCATCCTGGGGCTTCTCTGGCAGCTATTGCATTTGCCTTGCTTCTGCTGTCCGGTACGCTCATTCCTACAGTACAACTAGATGAGGTGGGTACTGTCACGAGGATCTTACCACGCGCAGCTGCTATTTCAGATCTGAATTCCCCGTCAATTCTATTTTCTTCTAACTTTTCTAATCTATCATCCGCCTCTCCACAAAAATCAGATGTTATTTGTGGTAACGTTCAGATTGTCAATTCAACGGCGAATACATCAAGTACGCCTCCATCGATAGCTCCTACACAGATTCAGAAAAACGATACTTTTGTCTGTGGTAATAATATACAGAACGGCAAATCTACTTCTAATTCGTCATTCATTCCGACTTCGAGATTTTTACTTATCAATAAGAATCTGTCGATTAACAAAACAAAATCTACATCAAGCGCTACGTTCAAGAACATAACTGAAGGCCCAGTTAGATTCCAATTTGTAAATTCATACTGGACTGATAATACAGCTCCGGGTGGAATTGATGCGGGATCGTCCTCAGATCGCACTGCAGCAGCACCTTTGGAACCCGTGATTAGGCAAGAGGTGGGACCAGGAGAAGGAAATTCAATATTGGCAGTAGTTCTAATAAATAGGGGCTTTGTAGACGTTACAAGCATTAGAGGATCATTGCACTTGCCGGCAGGATTTCATGCGGTGGTTTCTCCCGATGATAACGACCCAGGAAGTAATTCGACTAACACTACTTCCAATGTGCCGGCTATCGTACCCGCAGCCAATTCCAGCACACTTAATTCGAGTGTAACTGGCATTCGCAGCTATAATATAACTGACGGTAATAATGATAGTAACACCGCGGTAGCCAGCTATAATGGATTAGTTAAGGCTGGACAAACATTCGTTTTATACTTCCCGGTATATGTAGAGCCTTCAGCACAGGTTGGAAAACTATATCATGGATCGCTAAGGCTACATTTCTTTACACTCGAGCAGGAAAGAAAGATTAACTCAGAATTCAATACAGCTTCTAAATCAAAGGGATTTGATCTTTCACGGCAAATAAATGCATCTTCAACGATTCAGATACTAAAATCCTTAGATAAAATAAAAGCGAAGGACAAATCAAACCTGAAGACGACAAATCGAGTCACGCCATTTGAATCGACCTCTAGAACCATTGATGTTCCCTTCAGGATAAGTGGAAAAGTAATATTGGATACATTTGCCATCCCCGAATCAGAATTATTGAGGGTAAATAGAAGTCTAACCTCGTTGTTATCGGCGAGCCAGTTGAGTGTGTTGTCCGCTAACCCAGGCTCTCCAACGAGGGTAGCACTAATTATTAGAAACGAGGGGTCTGCAACAGCTAATGGTGTAATAGCCGATATTCAGTCTAGAATTCAAGCTGCCACAGCCAATAACATCGTTACGCCATCAGTCGGAAACCTGTCTATATCCAGTAATGTTGTTCAACAAAATAATGTTATACCTCTCATAATTTTAGGAAGCAGCACCTTTAACATAGGATCAGTACAAGCTAATCAGATCAAGAAAGTAGATACTGCTATTTTTCCTAGCATAGTCGTGGGGGGCAGCCTTGAAATACTGACTATACACATTTTGTATAATGATGCATATGGGAACAAGAAGACTGTAGATAAGATAGTTGGTGTCCAGATACTACCCCAGAGCCCACAATCCGCGCTAAACGTTTCGCCTTCCGCTCACTAAAAATGCAATCAATCAAACAGGAGGATGATGATATTATACCCCCTCCACTATCTGTTTATTTCTTACCTATCTATTATACCTAAAGTACAAAGAATTCACTAGTATACGAGTTCCATACATGATATCTTACTTAAATCTCATATCCGATAACTTAAATTAATCTGTCATAGGGCTAGGGAAGAAAAACAGAAATTGTTTTACATGTTTGATATTAGTCGTAAAATACATCGGACGTAATTGAGGGGTGATGCATAATAGTGAATAATATTGTCATAATGCCAAAAATCGTTTTTTAATTTAGTTCCCGAGCCTAAAACCAGCATCATTTTTAAATAATCTTAGATAATAAACAAAACTAACTGAAGAAAAGATATACTAAATTAGGATTTCAATAAATTGCCTTCTTAAAAGTATTTTATATGGAACGTCTATTTAGACACATTTAAAGGTGCATGTATCTAATATTGATATCTTACTTGACATCATCTACTTCGTCGTCATCGTCGTCGATAAGGGATTCACTCGAGCTTCTAGCAAAAAGTTGGTCCATAGAGCCCCAGATATATGATTTACAACTTGGTAATAGAAAGGACGTTTACGACACCACCTTAACAGTAGACAAAGTGACATATCACATTCCAACCCTTGCGACTGATAAGCTCTTTGTCTTATGGAGATGTTTATGGCCTGATTGCCATAACTGCTGCGATCGTCAAGGTAGGCTACCACTTACAATTGATGATGTGCATGTAATTACGCGCAAAATGGGGTATAGGCTGGAGTCAGATTTTTTGAAAAATGAAACAAAAATTTCAAGTTGGGATGAAAAGGATGAAAAGGGGAGGCCTTCTACTCTATTTACTATGCTTTCGTTGAAACGAAAGGAAGACGAGAATGACCTGGAGGATGGGACCCCTATCCGTTGTAGGTTTTTGAGTAAAGAGGGTAATTGCGGACTACAACCGGAAAAGCCTGGTGTGTGCTGGTTATATCCATTTGCATCTTGGATAAATATTGAAAATAATGTGCCTGTTGTTCATGCTACATTTCAGTTTACTGGCGATTGTCCCGGTTTCTATCTGAGTGATTCGTTAGACCAGATGACTCCTGTATTAAATGAATATGCAAAGACTATATATAACTACAATATGGCAATTAGGAGAACGATTAGAAACAATTATGGACTTATCAATTTTGTTACGTGAAACTCATTTTACTACCAATCTCCTATCTAATTAGGCTCGTCAGCAAAATAAAATGCGGCTAATAATATACACAGGAAAAGGAGGTACGGGCAAAACCGTGACTTCTTCGTCCACTGCAATTAAACTATCTGATAAAAATTATAAAACTTTGTTGATTTCTTCGGACCCAGCACATACACTAGGCGATGCCTTTAAACTACCTAACGAAATTTCAGAAAATTATGATATGCAAGAGGTGATACCCAATCTTTCCTTGTTGCAAGTCGACCCTATCAAGGAAATTAACAAGAAATATAACAGCTTACTTTCTTACATGGCGTCGTTATTTATTCAGAAAGGGCTTGATGAGAGCATATCCTACGAAATCGCCATGCTGCCTGGAATGACTCAGCTATTTTCGCTGTTAAAAATTGAAGAAATTATGCAAAACAATTCATTCGATGCAGTTGTTCTCGACATGCCTGCGTCCGGCGAGGCACTAAGATATTTGTATCTTCCCAAACTTGTAGGTAATGTTGGTAAAAAGCTTATGGGCCTTTTCGGTCTGTTCTCCGGGTTTTCCAAAATCTTTCAGACTTTTTCAGCAATTTCTGTTCCAAACAACATATCACAATTTGAACAAGATTTTTTTGATAGACTCAAAAGTCTTGCAGATATCATTACAGACAATAAAACTACGAGTATCAGACTGGTGGTGAATCCTGACTCGTTTAGTATAGAAAATGCAAAAAGAGCTCTAATGCTGGCAAGTTTGTATGGCATTAACACTGATCTTGTAATAATTAATAAAATTTGGCCTGCGACACCTGATAATGTAAGTACACCTGTAGATAACTATTACACAAAGTGGTCGAATTTTCAAAGGATAAAAGTAGAGGAAGCTCAAATAAATTTCTACCCTATTCCAGTCAGAGAAGTCCCGCTTCACCAGGCAGAGTTAGCCGGTTTAGAATTGTTGCGATTGAACGCTAGTTTAATATTTGGAGAAGAAAATCCTGCACTTATCTTCCATCAAGGGAGCCCAATATCGATCGTTCAAGATGCCAAAAACAAGCTAACTATGGTTGTAAAGGTCCCGTTTACAGAGCAAAACGATTTTGATATCAAACGTGTCAGCGGAGGAGAAGTGATAATTAAAGTAAAAAGTCCGACTGGAGATATTGCAAACGTTCTGCCACTTCCTACAATCGCCTACAACATGAAAATTATTAAGGTCGTATTAGATAGTAACAACCTACGAATTTCTTTTGAAAGGTCTAATTAAAATCTTAACCTCTCGCGGATGACGATGAATTATTATTATTATCGGCATGTCGCTACTAGGTTATCTGAAGGAATAATGAAATACATTTTCTAGAACCGATAAATATCCCGGGGATCGATAATTTGCGGTTGCATATCCCTAGATAGGTAGTGTATGATTATAGCTACAATAAACAGCATCTTTTCCCGGCCAAGTACTGTAGAGCAAAATACGAAATACGCTTTTTTATGTGTTAACTCGTACCATTGAGCTTTGATAGTAGCAAGTTGACCCGATTTTACTGATTTAATTAACTTCATATGATATGAAGACGTTTGGCGCATTCAATATGATAGTAACTTCGCGGGATCCCAGTACTCACAATAACGTCAGTTTCTTCAATTTTCACCCCACAAAAACAACAAAGCCCTTTTTGCCTACTGTTGATAATTGAACTTATTCTGTGTGTTATGTTATACTGCGTTATAATTACAGGTCTAGGCAAATTTCAAAATACTTTAACCTAGTCCAATTTTATATGATTCGATTCCTTTCACGCCCCAAATCTTATTATGGATTGTTCTATCTACGGATCGAAGGGTTTTTCCGTATGTCATTGTTTGGGATCAAATCGTTTACAGTAGGTTTTGATACAATTCTAAATATAAAAAAAATTTACTCCTTGTGTGTACTCGGGTATTACTCCTTGTGTGTACTCGGGTATTAGTATACAACTTAATATCAATTAGGATAAACTAGGCAGTTTTGCGTTTTACAGCCAAATTTAGTTTTTCAGGATGATATCCATCTTTAGTACTGGCTAAATATGTTATTAGCAAAATGCTGGATATCAATAAATTGATTTAGGATAAAGATGATCTAATTAGTAATCATTACCAACTAAAGTCTAGCCTCATCTCTTTCTAGAATGCATTTGAGATCTCATCAGTGTCATCTAAAATTTGAAAAGGCCGTAACGATTCCCAACTTCCATCATCGTTATATCATAAAACCGTCTATCATTATATTTAGCCCCTAGCATATGACAGTGATCGGCAATATCTACAGACGGCTTCACAGTAAGCTTGCAAACAGACCCACCAATTTTAGTTGGATAATTGATTCTAGATTAGCGGGAAGCGGAATCCCAATGAGCAAATCCCAGCTGGATTGGTTGATTAAGAATGGAATAAATGTAATTGTGACAGTTAGAGAAGTTCCACTACCAAAGAAATGGTTAGAATATATCAAGTCTAACTCAGTTAGCTATTTACACATAAAAGTAGAAGATTATGGTGCACCCACATTACATGAATTAGATGCAACAGAAGAATATATTCATCGTCAGATCGCGGATGGAAAATCGGTGATGGTTCATTGCGCTGCGGGCAAAGGTAGAACAGGAACTATACTTGCATCATATCTTTTAAAGGAAGATCCAGACTTGACATCCTATCAGGCAATAAAGAAAATAAGAAAACTGAGGCCAGGCTCAGTGCAATCTGAAACTCAGGAGCAAGCGATCGCAATGTACGAAAGATATTTGAGGGCCAAACGTGGCACCGATTAACCCATCGATACAAATCTATTCAGGTCAACATAGCGCAAAGCTCAAGTTAAAGAGCAAGCCCTACTTTATATACCAAATTATGCACTTCAACGATGATCTAAACCGAGGGTAAATAGAATCAACCATGAATAATTGACATACTCAGTTTGGGCCACGTAAAGACGTACTTTTTTATACCCATCTTTCATATTGCAATTACTGAATAATGGCTACTCAAGTTACGTCAGCCAAAAGAGGAGTTGCGACTCCGGAGATGATGAAAGTCGCAAAAGAGGAAGACATGAGTATAAATGTTATAAAAGAACGTGTAAGCAATGGGTCCGTCATAATTCCAAATAATATTAATAGAAAACAAAAGGACGTAAAGCATGTTGGAATAGGAAATGGGCTTAAAACTAAGGTAAATGTTAACATTGGGACATCAACCTTGTATCAAGACTTGGATGAAGAGATCTCTAAGGCGAAAGTAGCCGTAAAATACGGTGGAGATACAATTATGGATCTCTCAGATGGGGGTAATTTAGATTATATTCGAGAAAAATTACTTGAAGCTGCGCCCATAACCTTTGGCACGGTGCCTGTATACCAGGCTTATGCGTATGGGGTAGAAAAATATAAGAATCCACTTAACATTACGTCTGAGGATTTTCTAAATTCCTTTGAGAAACACGTAAAGGATGGAGTAGATTATACAACGATTCATTCTGGCATAACGAAAGACTTAGCCAAACGAGTAATCAAGGTAAGACGACACGGAGGTATAGTATCAAAGGGTGGAACCATTACGGCGGCTTGGATGTTGAAGTACGATAAAGAGAACCCATATTTCGAACATTTCGACTACATGTGTGAGATCGCAAGAAAATATGATGTCACTTTCAGCCTTGGCGACGCACTTAGACCTGGTTCAATATTAGATTCACATGACGAGTTGCAGGTCGCAGAAATGATCAATGTAGCAAGGTTAGCAAAGAGGGCGCGCGAATATGATGTCCAGGTTATGATTGAAGGTCCAGGTCACGTCCCCTTGAACGAGGTAGCTGCAAACGTAAGACTGGCAAAATCGTTACTAGGCAACATCCCATATTATGTCCTAGGGCCTTTGGTTACTGATATCGCAGCAGGCTATGATCATATCGCTAGTGCAATAGGTGCTGCAATTTCAGCAGCTGAGGGAGTAGACCTGCTATGTTATCTAACTCCGTCCGAACACCTTGGTTTACCCACTGCTGAGGAGGTAAAGGAGGGCTTGATTGCCTATCGTATAGCTGGACACGCCGGAGACTTGGTGAAGATGAGAGAGAAAGCAATCAAATGGGATAAAGCCATTACTGAAGCCAGACGCACGCTAAACTGGGAAAAGCAGATATCTTTGTCAATTAATCCGGAAGAAGCCGAGAGAATCCATATGAGAAGACAGGGACAACATGGAGGAAATAACGTACCCTGCACAATGTGCGGTTCAGCATGTGTATACATCATGTTGCCACAACAACGAAAGGGACTGGAACAGAATATATCTGAAAATCAATAGGAAATCAAATGTGGTAATTATACGATTAGGATTGTTCCCATGGTGAGTATCATGTGCTGAGCATGGTTTTACTGCTATGATAATTGTGTTAATGGATGTTTCATAAGATCGTCTTTGTAATCCGTTGATTCCTCTTAAGAGTTAGGACCTGAATGGCTCAGGTACTGCCCATTTTCATTTCAGGCATTCGTTTCCCTAATAATGAGTAGTGCTATTAAAAATAGGTTAGTTTTATCTGAATATTATTGAAATTAAATCATACTGAATTATATTCGTACATTTTTAATCCACTCTTTTGCATCTCTTGATCATAAACCAACAATTCTGTAGTAGCAGTATTTCATCCACTCAGGTTGGCTTATATGTCAGTATGCAGAATTTATATGTGATATTTTTGGTTCAGAATAGCTTTCCCATGAAGGAATGGCATGTTTTGCATATGGAAAAAACAGTTGTGAAGTTTGTGCGTGGATTATCAGAAAACGCATCCTTATGGGAAAAGAGACAACATAAGCGATATGGTACTGTTGCAAATTGTTGTCGCCAAATCGATTATGATATGAAACACGGCGTAACACATGAACAAGTTTTATCTCTGTTAAATAAATTACGACATCATGCTTCTTATTCTGATATTAGAGAAGTTGACGGCTTTGTAGAAAGGTTAAATGAAATAGAAAAGCATTTTAGCACACAAAAAGAAAAAATTAATATTTGGCACTAGCTGCCGGTTATCCTTCGTTGCGTGCAATTTCATATGCTTGCGCACATCTACTCGACTAAGCAATGTTTAACAGGCATATATTAGTGGTCATGAATCGCCGTCTACTATTATATTAGCTTTGATTTCTGCTTCTGGCAAACCATAGTTGAGTATGACAATTATGGGTACTCATCTGCACAAGTATCATGCCTGTGATTTTCTTTATCTTCTGTAAAGCTTTCATATCCGCAAAAAAGTCATTTGTATTAAAAATCAGAAATTCTTTATCTACGTCTGAGATATACTCAAAACCACAATCCTTAGTACAATCTAAGATATGCCATATCCATTCCTCGCATTCATCTATTGCCAGCATCCTCGCAGCACTCATACCTGCCAATGCATATTTAGGATACCAACAACTAAAAAGGTTGTTCTACCCCACAGCTGGTTATGGAATCATTTGTTCTGATTATATTATCGAGCACATCTGACTTTCTGAGAATCTGCCTAGGTTTTTATCATGAGGAAAAAGTACTAATCTAAATTATAAGGACATCCTTCAAAAAAATACTCATCGAATCAGGATAGCTAGAGTATAATTATTAGAAGATCAAATCCACCTAAAATAAATGTCTGGTGACGTTCGGTCTCACGATTGTCGCTCCATTTCGAGTTTTGGTAGATTTAGTGCCCCATGTAAGGAGGATAGACTGAATAACGATAGATATTCTCATCTAATGATCGACAAGATTTAAGTTGTAACGTGGTTATATGGAGTAATTGAAAAAGTAAATCTTGGTAGCAAATGTATATTATATATCTTCACACCTCATAGCTATTGGAACAAATCTGTAATATCATACAAGAGTTTTTCGTTAGTGAGGTCCAGGAAAGAAGGGCAACTGGAGTAGTAATTGGCATAAGCGGAGGGATAGATTCATCAGTCGTTGCCGCATTAGCCGTTAAAGCTCTTAGGCCTACATCTGTGTTAGGCCTTCTCATGCCAGAGGAAGGAGTCACGCCAAAGGAAGATACAGATGATGCTATTGAGCTGGCAACTAACTTAAGCGTGCCTTACCGACTTATCGAAATAGGCCAAAAGAAACTTGAGATCATGAAGGATCTACCTTCGGACTCTTTGGCTCAAGGAAATCTCTCGGCCAGAATAAGAATGTGCATCCTATATTTTTTTGCCTCTCATATGAAAATGCTAGTAGCAGGAACAACAGATAAAAGTGAATTGAAGCTAGGATATTATACGAAGTACGGTGATGCATCAGCCGATATTTTGCCCATTGCAGATTTATATAAAACACAAGTGAGGGAACTGGCAAGCTATATTGGCATATCTGAAAATATCATTAAGAAGGACAGTAGACCTGGTTTATGGAATAAACACACTGCGGAAGGGGAAATTGGCCTATCATTTGCAGTTGTTGACAGTATCCTGAGAGATTTGGAAAACGGCAGGATTAATGCGAACAAATACCAACACAAGGACGTTAGCAGGATAAGGGAATTAATTGAGAAGAACAAACACAAAGGAGAAATGCCAATAATTTGCAAGACCAGTAATTACTTCCATTAATACCATAAACTACACATTGGGATTCTTTTGTATTATAATAATCCCGTCGTGTTCCTCGGTGGTTCAGACCATGTTGGATTTATCTCGTTAATTCCAATAACGATGCTACTTGTATTAGGGAGCACTTGCTTAACGCTTGTGGGGTTATACAATACAATGTCAGTAATTACATCCACTGAATTTTTATCTTGGGTGAAGTTACTCTCATTTTTCTTTGGGATGTCAATATAGTACAGACACATGTATCCAGGCTTTGACAACTCCTTTATCATTCGCAATGCGGATGGCTTCAAGAGAGGGATTTTTCCAGTAAATATTTCAAGGGCTGGTTTAGATTCTGTATCGCATGGAAGTTTGGCTGTCAGATGGCCATTCGTTATTTTGTAAGGCAAACTATCGTATATATGGATATAATCCTTTGGAGGTAAGATTTGATTTGAAAGCAGAACGGTGGCCGAGTCTCCGAGTAAATTCTTGGCGTATTGGGTGCTAGTTGTGTTTGTACTCTTTGTAGTATTATTGTTATTCTTTACTTGTCCAAATACTGATGCCATTAATGATTTAGGAGAAGCTAACGAATCTAGAGTTGGTTGACTCGACTTACTGCTTGACTCTCCAGCCGGTTCACTTGCTACACTAGTGATTTGGGCTTGAGCAGTATTGTAAACCAGCATATGAGGAATTGTCAAAAGAAATACGACTTGTAATATAAAAGACATCTTCAAATAATCAATGTTGCTCTGCACTTTCATCTCACTGGATAGTTGTGCATTCTTTAAAAAAAGAACGAGTTATATTTTATTGATACTTCTCTCATTTACTTTCAGTTATTTCAGGAACGCACAAGTATTCGCTAATACAATATGATAAAATTCGTGCAGCAAATTAGGTATATATCAATACTGCCTCATGATTTCGCTGCTTCAAGACGGTGTCACGAACTAAAACGGCCAAATCTATTTGAGAATGGAAGATATAATATATCTCTAATGTCAAAACCCATGCTTAAATTTTCTTTCGCCTACAGTCACTCAAAGCAGCAATTTTCACTTCAGTTCATAGAGTGCTACAGATAATTTCAATACCAATTTCTCGTCGGTTCTTTCTGCTATTGGGATCAAATATTTTAACGTCTCCTCCTTGTATTTATTGATTTGGTATTTATGGAAAGAACTTTTAAGTGATCTAATATTATCTAAACGGTCGGCCAGTTTGATGTATCTAATAGACTTTGAACCCTTTGCGATTTCTTGAAAATACATTTCTAGGGTGTCTACCTTAGTTTTGTTGGAATCATGGACGATAGGCCTAGTGACAGTCGATACTATATTACAGACATCATCACCAAATTCTGATCTGAGTACGCTTTTACAGTCTGCTTGCTTGCTCATTTTTTTTTCCAAAATATCATGCAATAATGCGGCACATATCAAGTCGACATTAAAAAGCCTAAGCTCCTCAGTCAAAATAAGTGCTACTCTCAAGGGGTGATTAATATGCGGTTCGATTTTTCCGCTGTTTCGATATTGTCCAGCATGAGCCTTCATGGCTAAGCCAAAAGCCTTAGTTATTTTTGTCAAATCATTAACCGAATCTTCATATGGTCTAAGTAACGAAGAAAATCCAGATCTTGTAAAGTCGTTGATGTTCCACTTCATTGTTGTATAAACGTAAATAGCATTCCTTGATATTATTCGTTATTAGAGTACTATGCTTAACTCCATGATTTTCAAACCAAACTGAGGAGATTTGGAATAATAACTACTAGAACCGAATACTAATTCGGTACAGTATGATCTCGGTGACCACTTGAAATCTCCTTATAGCCTTCAACAAATTCGTTTTTTACAAATTTGCACAGAGTTAGAAACCGAAGATCGCTTGCAAGTAGAGTTCTAGAGAGATTCTTGTCATGGCTTTTCTCAGAGGATATATATTGATTTGTCTGTATATTTTCTTGGGGTTTGCCTCTCCAATTTGTTGACAAAATTATCCTCAGCACCAATATTTTGGCGTGCCATTCCAATTCATATTCCAAAACCACTCTTAATTTTTCCCAATCAATGGCATTACCTGGATTTTTCATAGCCTTGAATAAGTTCAAACTAGTCCAACAACACTGTCTAAGGTATTGAGTTATAGAATCTGACAACTGTGGATAGATCTCTCTTATACTGCTGGTCGTAAAATATGGAAATAGCAGTGTCTTTAAAATTATGTTATCTTGATATTTCAGCAAGAGCAGATTGGGATAATTTTGCATATTCAGGAAAATATAGAATAGGCAGCAAGTGGTTAAATCGTATGAAATCCCATCACCTAGCAAGTTTCCAGACCTTCTCTCAACCAGTCCTTTTTTAATCAATGTCATTAGAGAGAGTTCCTCATCGAAATCGAATTCATCACGCTTGAGTCTGAAATATGAAGATATTTTTTTTCTGGAGTAAGTTGACTTTATTACCTTAATTAGAATCATCCTTTCTGTTTCTGATAACCCATTGATATGACAGTTGCTTATTTCACGCAAATAGATCGAACAATCCATATAGGCCTACTATAATATTGGATGCAATCGCGTTTAAGCCCTTCGAAATCACCGATATGGGAACTTTAGCATTATATGCAATGACAGTACTTACAACCATCGAAAACATAATAAAGCGTAGGATAATTTGCCCACCTTGGAAGATAGAAACAAGAAACCATTGGAAAATATTCTGGCTGGAGTGCGAAGCTTGAACTTTGGCAGTATGAAGTATGCTTACTTGCTGGTTGAGCAGCGTTATTTTTCCTCCACTCACCGACTAGATTAGTAAGCGATTTGAAGCGTATTCTATACAGTATAAATGAAGGTCTTAGTATTATGCTGGTCTATGAAATTAAGGACATATAAGGTGAACCCAGCTTTAATCGTAATTGATGTTCAGAATGGATTTGTTAGCAAAGGTGGTTCCTACGATCTATTGGGTTTGGATACTACCAATTACAGGGCAGTTATTGCAACCATCCGTAAACTCATAGAAGTATGTAGAAGGTATGGACTTCCGGTATTTTATACTCAAGCAGTTCGAGAGTCATCCGGGATCGATCTTCTCACAAAAACCCATAAAATTTTGCCAAGATCTAGAGAGGAAAGAATAAAGAAACGTCCAATCTGTGTTAGAGGTAGCTGGGATGCAGAAATCGTCGACGAAATAAAACCAACGCAAGCGGATCATGTCGTACTTAAAAGAAGAGATTCTGCATTTCACGATACAGAGATTGCTGTGTGGCTGAGGAGTTTAAGCGTAAATACAATCATTTTCTGCGGAATTGACACATCGATATGCGTAGAGACTTCACTTCGTGATGCATTTAATATAGGATATGATGTCGTCCTCATTTCGGACGCAACTGCCTCTAGTAACGAGAAGCATTATGAATCTACGTTAGAAAATGTAAGAGGCTACTATGGCCTTGTTATGGACCTGTCAGAATTCTCAAGTCATTTAAATTCGAGTAATCCTCCTGCAAGTAACAATAGAAGGAGAATTTAGGCAGGGCTAAAAAGTATGAGTCAAATTACGCCAGACTCGCGAAGTTTTCGAGGCAAATAAGTCTCTGCCAAATAACGAAATCCATGCTTAAAGAAAGCATCCAATTCGCATTTTTCTCTTCGCTGAATGAATAGGTTCAGCTCCTTTTGCCACTGCCTATCCCTAAGCCATGGTTTCCTCTTCATATCAGTGGCCCGGTTTAGATCTTCATCTGAGGCAGTTAACCTTGCCACCTCAGGAATGTTGTAGTCATAAATATCTGAAAACATCATACCCAAAACCTTAGCGTCTGGAGTTACCAATCTTTCGCTATCGTAGCTCAAAGATTCGCTTCCGATTTTATACCTTAATGCAATCCCAAGGCCCCATGGATCCGCGTCTGCAAAGATCACGACAGGTTTTTTCCATTCTTGGTTAAGAGTCTTTACCATCATTCTGGTTGCTCTGTCAGGTTCACCCGATCCTGTCATCAGTATTGCGTTATATTTCTGAATAAATCCTGACTTGCGAATATTGTTAAGAACGGTATCCTTCTCCACTACCATCACAAAGTCAGCCTTGACGTTAACTATTTCCAAATCGCGAATATTAGTGGGGACTAGTTGAGAAGTAGCCCTACTACCTAGATTACAATCTATTAGATCTCCGCCGACTCTTAGAGTAATAGGTCCTGAAATCATTCCCTTCGGTTTTGAAGTGACAGCGAATTCTTCTCTGGGTACCCCCGTTATCAATTCTATCGCTTTAATGGCATCATCGGAGTTGTCTTGGGTATTCCAGAATTTTTGCTTATTTTTTTCATCGCCGATGGTGCTAAGAGTAGCATAATACATCCCTCTGATAGTGCTTTCCATCTCTTCATCTAAGAGCTTTCTCACGGCATTTGCCATTACAATGTATTGGGAGAAAGTAGGAATCTTCTTGGTATTCTCTGGGCTAACCTGTACAGTTTTGGGACCAATGGTGAGCATCCTTTTCTCTTCTGACCAAATTGTATTGTCGTAGCCAACTTTTGTAATATCTAACACTGGCAGGGTCTTGTCTGCTAAGACATTCCTACTTATTTCCGACATCATTAACTTGATCTTCTTGATAACATCTTTGTGTCGTTTATCCCTTGCCGGCATATCTAATTATCAATACACTCCAGTCCTTTTTCCGCACAGATTATTGATTCCCAGTCATCTTTACATGCTAGGCGGTTAATTTTTCTTCATTCCCCCAGTTTTCCTTGCTTTTATCTTAGATATTCTTGTATCGGTTAAGCTCATACGATTCAAAGACTTTTTTGCTTTCGACTTATATAACTCGGCTGCAGGGACCGTATTATCTTTGATTCTGTGCGGTGAATGTACTGGTACTACATTTATCTCACCAACTTGTGTCTCTACCAAGCTTGTAAACGCCTCAGTGAGTTTTTTTGCATCTATATTAATTGACTCGGAAATGGCATCAACGATTAGAGGAATATAATGCTTGTATAGGCGAAGCCGATTTTCAGCCTCCTTTATTCTAATTTCTTTACGTATTTGAGCGCTTACCCTCTTATACAGATCAGTTAGACAAGATCGCATGTATTTTTTTAGGCTTCCTTCTGATGCAATACTCTCCTTGCCAGCAGTTTTGTATGGAATTTTTGTGGAACAAATGTGGAAAAAGATATGAATTGGGAGTAGTTCAATAGCACGATCAGACTTTACCTCAGGATTGAAAAACTGTTCCCTAACATCTTTTTTGGTTATCCCCATTTTGTTAATTTCTACTTCTGATACTACTTCACGGGCTACGTCCGAACCCTCGTCGTACAATAGTGGAATCTTGTTTGCAAACCTGTAGAGTCTAAACGAATTTATATTTCCTCCGTAAGCAATACCACACTCAACTACCGTAGCTCGATTATTTATTATACAAGTCTTAGAAGAATATGCTGTAAGTACCGGTTTTAACACTTTCACTGAAATTTGAGAATTTGATACCTCGCTATGGCTCGCATTATCTTTTCTAGATACAATAGAATATTCTTCCATCATCCCTGCCGTTAAAATATGCTCACCAATCGGACTTAAATGATCGGTATTTGGGGACTGAAACTTAGTTTGTCTGCAGGCATTTACTATTTTAATCAGTTCGTGTTCGTCATACTTAGTTGCTACCTTTAGTTCCACCTCGGCCCTTGAAAGTATCTCCTTTGCTTTTTCGCTAGACATTTTTTGGAATGAATTACACAGTATACCATGGATGGTAGTCTTTTGATTAGTAAAGTTCAGGATAGCTCGTTTTAGAGTCTTAAGATCCATCTCAGAGGGATGTGGCAATACTTCGCTAGATGGATCAGGCATATTACTAGTACGTCGTTCAAATGACACACTGCCTTCATCAGTGGTAAAGATTATCACCGCATATGGATTAACTATGCTAGTTTGACTAACATAGTCATAAATTTTATTCTTCGTGATTGGAGACAATCGAGCTCGCAACATCGCCTCAATCTTAAAACCAGATTTCGAGTTAATTGAATATTCTTTGTTAGCAGATCTCGATAATACTATCGGTTTATTAGTACCAATATCAGTTCTGAGTTCAAAATAAAACTCGTCAGGTTCATCGATCGTTCTCGTCCAAACCTTAAGCGGATGATCCGTGTCCTTGGTAGAAAAAGCAGCAATCATTTTGAGGCCCACGCCAAATAGACCACGCTGCTGTCTTTCAACATATTTGCCAGAAGTCAAGAAAGAGCATACCGCGACTGGCACCTTGTCTGCAGGTATGCCAACTCCATTATCTTCACAGGTGATCATCCACATGTCATTTAGTGGATCATGAATCTTTAAAGATAAGGAAACTTTCGGTAATATGTGATTGACTTCGCAAGAATCCAGAGCATTTTCGATTAATTCCCTAACCGCCATGTATAAGATGCGCTCTCCAGTAAACCCAGCTAGAGCGGAATTATCAACGAAAAATTCAGATTCTGCTTTTCTATCATATCGCACTTTACCATTATGGGGTATAGTCCTAGCTTGCATCTGCTTAGTTTGGATATTAATTTCCGTCCTTGAGCGCTGTTTCAAACTGATTTTGTATTTCTCCAATTTAATTTAACTTTTTATAGGCAAAAATATCCTCGCCTGAGATTAGAAATCTGACCAATATGGGGTAACTGAATTTCTTAATTCGTGTATTCTAAAGTTACAGACATGTACAAAGAATCTTTTTTTCGATTTCTCTACAACAATGTAATCGGATCCGTACCCGACTATACTACCATTCATTAATTCTTTCAACCCCTTCATAACGTATATCACCTATAACAAGCAAGATTAAATATATATTCCTAATACTATGTCGTAAAACACCAAAAGCCAAATACACCAATGACAATGCAGCTCAACAATATTTAAAGTACATAGTTCCAAGTTTTATTGAACATATTATATTTAAACCATAGATACCTCACTTTTTCACATCATCTAATAATATTTCGAAGATAATCCTTGACACCTTGATTATTCATTGTCTGAGCATTGAAATAGAAATAATATCTAATAAAAAAACCAACTATATGGCAAATCTAATCTGTATATAGGTGCTCTATATTTGGTCAAGTCAGTACGTTAAACCTGTAAAAGGATTCCCTCTACGTTCTTCCATCAACGCATCAATGCAATTTCATTTTACCTTTTAGTATCTATTTCTAGTATAGCAAATATATTGCGCTTTCGATACCCAAAATTCGATCAATTTCATTGGTTCCAGTTATAGTTGCAAAATTCGGTGGCAGCGCTCTTGGAGTGGATGGTAGATCCATAAGTCAAATCATTACCAGGATAATGCAGATTAGCAAAAAATCGAAAGTAGTCGCAGTATTTTCAGCTCCACTAACTATTTATGCAGACAAGATAAGTTCGATGACCGATGTAGCGATAAATATTGGTCGAAGCTATGCATCTTCTGCTCCCTTAGACCTTGATAGTATGCTGCAAGTATATCGGAAGATTGCTAATAAATATTTGAATAATAGCTATTCAAATGCTTTTCAAAATCATCTTGACGAATTTAATCATAGAATAATAATTTCATTAAAACAGGCAGCAGAAAATAGGAGATTTGTTGATGTAATCCGATCAAGGACACTCGCCTACGCAGGAGAAATTACCATGTCATACTTGATGGATTTCATAATGAGGTCAAACGGCATTAGATCTGATCATGCGGACATAGATAATTGGCCAATTATAACTGACGACAATTTTGAGGCCGCTAATTTCATACTAGAAGAATCAAAACATCATGTAAATCATTTTATAGATTTAATCGAGCGTAATGACGTAGTTTCCGTGGGAGGGTTCATTGGAAAGACTGTCGATGGTCTGGAAACTACATATGAACGAGGTGGCTCGGACAGAACTGCTGCGGATATTGCGATACTCTTGCACGAGAACTACGACGTAAGTATGGATTTCGGAAAAGATAATGCAGTATTGAGTGCAGATCCCAAGATAGTCTTTAATAACCTTGAGTCTGTGGAATATCTTTCTTATAACGAGGCGAGGTTAGCGGGTATGTTTGGGATGAAAATTCTTGACCCGGTTGCGATAAAAGAGATCAATGATTACAATCTCGATATTCCCATAGCAATAACAAACATGAATGATCCAACGAAAAAAACTACTATCCGAAAAGATGTCCCTGTTACTGATGATGAGAATTTTGTAAAAATGATAACTGGCAAGAGAAATTGTTCAATTGTAAGAATGGACAGCAATGCCGCATCTCATTTGATAGCGTCTCTTGAAAAAGAAAAAATGTATCATGATTACATTAAGCTGTCTCCATATATCCAAGATGATATAGAGATTACTAGACTATTGTTTCTAGATGCAGATTATGTCAGGCGGCACGAGCGTTTTATAAGGGCGTATGATCCCGAAACAAAGATTGTTTACGGACGAGGTGCGGTTACTTTAATCGGAGATATGATGTGGAAGATTCCGGGAATTGTATCCAGCGTTAGTCATACAGTAGGAGATCATCATATCAACATATTAAATCTAGATGCGCAAGAGGAAACCTCTAGAATATTAATCATAGTCGAGGATAAAGATACAATAGTAGGAGATACAGTGAAGGCCATACATGAGCAACGTAAGCAAATACTTGATGGGGTCAGCAGATGACAAGAAAAATTTGGATGGATGGAGCCATTGTAGATTGGGATAATGCAAAAATTCACATTTTGACACATAGTTTGCATTATGGTACAGCAATTTTTGAGGGTATTCGCTGTTATAAGACTGTCGAAGGCTTGTCCATTTTCAGATTAAATGATCATGTTCAAAGACTAATGGATGGCTGCAAGATATACTACATGAATCTAAAGTACTCTGCTAAGCAAATTAAAGAAGCAATACTCGAAACTGTTAGGATAAACGGTACTGAAAATTACTATGTTCGGCCAATTGTTTACTATGGTTACGGAAAAATGGGTGTAAATCCTTTGCCGAATGAAGTTTGCATGGCAGTGGCAGCATGGATATGGGAAGGAGGGGCGTATACCAATTCAGAGGTAGGCATTCGCGCAATCGTATCCTCATGGACCCGGATCGATAGCAGATCTCTTCCTGTCTTGGCTAAAGCAGCAGCCAATTATGCAAATTCTGTGTTGGCAAGGATTGAAGCAATAAATCAGGGTTATGATGAAGCAGTACTACTCAATTCCGATGGCAAAGTGGCTGAAGCCACTGCTGAAAATGTTTTCATAGTAAAGGACAATTCCTTGATTACCCCGCCCCTTACCGCTGGAGCTTTACAAGGCATTACTAGGGAAAGTATCCTAACTCTAGCAAAAGAAATCGGAGTAACTTCCTCAGTTTCAGATTTTGGGAGGGAGGATCTTTATTTAGCCGATGAGGTCTTTTTATGTGGAACTGCTGCAGGGATAAAACCGGTAACAGAGATTGACCACAGGATAGTTGGTGACGGGAGAGTTGGGGATATCACAATTAGGCTTACCACTAAACTTCGAGATGTTATTGAAGGCAAGGACGATAAATATAGTGGACTGTGGCTTACGCCAATATAGTCCAACTATCGAGAAATTTCTATTTGAAACAAAACAGATGAGAAACCTTAATTGTTATATTAAAGGCACTATTTCATAGAGCAGATAAAAACTTGTCACCCTTGCGTAAGGAGCTATCAGCCTTGAAGATCGATATTAATCCGAAGCGGTGGATTTCTTCTTATCATAATACATCGATTGTACATCTTATTCTAATGGTTCTATTCTATCATGCTATCGGTTTTTTATTTTTGCTAGTTGGATCCGCAGCCATCCAATTTTCAATGAATGGAAGTGTCGGATCAAATCTTCCTAGATATTTAGCGCCTGTTTTAGGAGCAGGGCCGATCGAAGAATCAGTTTTCTTTGGCATCCCTTATTACGCTACCGGAAACCAGTTTGTCGTAATAATATCTGGTGTAACGTGGGTAATGCTGCACATCTTCAATACCAAATCTATAGACATCGCGAATTTCTCATATTCTAACTGGCTCTTCGTAATGCCTTCATTCTTCTATAGCCTAAGGACGTGGATAAGCGGCAAGGGCTGGTTTGCAATACTTGCTCACTCATTGTGGAATGGATTATTTTTCATGTTAGGATGCACGTACGATGAATATCCCTGTGCCATATCTCCGGTTTCTGAAATGCCTTCTATCTATTCGTTAATAAGCGTAGTGTTATCTGCTTTCATTGTTGTACTGCTAACGTTCCTTTTTTATAAGAGAAGACGTAGGATAGTAGATGAAACAGGCAAGAGTAGATAAATATCCTTCCATCTTATAGCATCAGCTAGAGTTTTCCTTGTTCAAGTTTGATCCTAAATTTCAGCTTTATGTCAGAAGCACGACCAGGGAGCAGTGACAGATTTGATCGGATTGTCAGCTATTTTTTGCTTTTTTTAATAGCAGATGTATCAGGCCTAATTAGCATAGTGATCCCAAGAGATTACAGGATAGTACAAAATGGACCAGCCAAGTCTTTTATATAGACTACATACTACTACTATAAGAGGTTGCTAAGTCTAAATTTTCTAATAGCATCCTCGAATCCCTCCCATAAGGATGAAATTTTTATAGCCAGCACTTGGGAAGATATATACTACCTAAATTTGAAACCAGGTAGACTCGATATTTTGAGGATAAATTGATCAGCTTTCTCTCAAACATGGAGTTTAAATGTTCCTCGATTGGATTCATTCAAGGACTCCGCCAAATAAGATGACTAACATAGAACTCGCTTCAAGTCATGTAGATAATGGCAAAGGCAAACATGCTTCCTCGACTGAAAATCGTCGAATGGTTTGGGAAAAGGTAGTATGGCCATTGATATTGGAGCTAAGCAGGTCGTATTTCACGTTAAAGGAATACCACAAAAAGAGAAATGAATTTTGTGGAACAGAAGGTATCCCTCCGTCGAAGGTTGCAGGTGGCTTCGTATCATTATTAGTTAAAGGTATATTGACACGAGAAAATGAGATTTACTCGATTCACTATCGATTGATCCCTTACATGCGGAAGAAAGCTACCTTAGACTATGGTCTACTCATAAGAGAAATTAATACAAAACGCTAGAGTCAAATATTGGTGGGTTATTTTAATAATTGTAGCTACGGAAGCCCGGTCGAACCTGCAGCAAAACTGTATGTGGGTGCCGAATCTAGTGGCCAATCTCCATGGTAGGGCTAGGGATTTCAGGCTCTGGATCTTTAAGTAGAAAAGAAACCTGGAGACAGCAGTTCGAATCTGCTCCGGGCTACCATTTCATAACAAAGGACCTGCAAGTTTAATTTGCTGAGGAACGTCACCAAACTTTTCAAAGTTCTTAACAAACAGCGAGGCTAACCTTCGAGCAGCCGTTTTATATTTCTCCTTATCGGGCCAAGTATTTGCTGGATTCAGAATTTCTGAAGGAACTCCCGGACAGGCGACAGGAATATCTAGGTTAAAGATATCATGATGTTCAAATGACTCAAATTCGAGCAAACCGCTGATCGCTGCCCTAACAATTGACCTTGTGTAGTTTAGATTAATCCTTTTTCCTACACCATAAGGTCCGCCAAACCAACCTGTGTTTATGAGATACACTTTGGTATTGTGGGATGTTATTTTTTGACCTAGCATTTGTGCATAACGGCCAGCGGAAAGTAACATAAATGGAGCGCCAAAGCACTGAGAAAATGTCTCTTGAGGCTCGGTAACGCCCCTTTCTGTTCCAGCGAGCTTACTAGTATACCCAGACATGAAATGATACATTCCGCCTTCTCTGGTTAGCTTGGAGATCGGAGGCATCACCCCGAATGCATCGGCAGTTAGGAAAATTATGACCCTAGGGTGAGGAGCTAGGCTTGGAATGATAGAATTAGGTATAAATTCAAGAGGATATACGACTCGTGTATTTTCTGTAATTCCACCATTATCAAAGTCGGCTACTCTAGTATTTTGATTAACGACCACATTTTCCATGACTGCCCCGAATCTTATAGCATTCCATATCTGAGGTTCATTCTCCATTTTTAGATTTATACATTTGGCATAGCAACCACCTTCAAAATTGAAGATCCCATTTTGAGACCATCCATGTTCATCATCTCCTACCAGATATCTCTCTTTGTCTGCCGAAAGAGTGGTTTTTCCAGTACCAGAAAGGCCAAAAAATAAAGCAGCATCTCCTTCTTTTCCGACATTGGCAGAACAGTGCATTGGAAATATACCCTTGGCCGGCAAGAGATAGCTCATGACTGAAAACATTGCTTTCTTAATTTCGCCAGCGTATGAAGTGGATCCAATAATTATCATTTTCCTAGTAAAATTTATTATTATGAATGTCTCGCTTTTCGTCCCTTCCAGTTCAGGATTAGCCTTGAAATCATTTACCGAAATCAAACTAAATTCAGGTTGAAAAGTTTGAAGCTCGTTTGCAGCAGGTCTTACAAATATTTGGGTCGCGAAAAGGCATTGCCATGCTTTGTCTGTAAGAACCCTTATCGGGAGTCTTATCTTGGTATCAGCTCCTACAAACCCATCAAAAACAAAGTATTCTCTTTTATCCAGATGGTTTTTGAGTCTCTCGAATATCAACTCATATTTATCTTGTGAAAGCGAATGATTCACCTTCCCCCAATCGACGGTGTTGTGAGTGATTTCATCATCAACAATAAATCTATCATCTGGCGATCTGCCGGTATATTTGCCCGTGTTTACAGTCAAAGCTCCTGTATGAGATAACATACCCTCCCTTCTACGAATGGCAACCTCGATCAGCGATGCCGGAGGCAAATTATGTTGTATTCTGCTAACCTTTATGCCTGATTTTTCCAGCTGCTCAAGGCATTTAGCCGCCCTAGAGATTCGGTCGACATTCATTTATAACACATTGGAGCAGTTACGTGCATATTTATTTGATTTCCCGGCATCAAATTGGTGATATATCCGACTGTCGTGGACTATTGTGTGCAAATCGACCGAATACTAAACCTATGTACATACTAGCTAGTCAATAGGCCCAGTTTGGACGATAGTTTCAAGGATCGAGTGTCTGAATTTGCTATTCAAGAACGAGGGACGGAACTGTCGTAGATGATTAAAGTGCAGATTCATTGCGGGCACGTGGAAGAGAAGGCTTATAAAAAAGAATAATTCCTATAGGTAAGAAGAATGGCAAGTACAATCTTTAGAGTTCAGTCGCACAAGTTTAGCCAGGATAATATTCAGACCACTCTTGTCTGTTCCAAATGTGATGAAGTCTTTTCTAAAGAGTTTCCTCTTGATCTAGAGGGCCAGACCATAGAATTCAAATGTCCTGTGTGTGGAGGACCCGGGGAGGCCGATTTGCCCTATAAGAGCGCTGAAGAAAGAGAAGAATTTGAAGAGGATTTCGATGAGGTCGAAGAAGAAGAGGGTGACAACGAATTTGAAGAAGATTTCTAGTCGAGTTCAGTAGCCTTTATCTAATACGCACGTTCTCGAAATTCACATAGCGACTGTCGGCGCCAAAGATAGTCAAAAAAATTTTGTACAGACGCTGGGCAGAAGCTGACCGGTATAGGAAGAGATATAAAGGGGTTTTTATGGCGCTTCTCGTACCAGATATTAAATCCTATTCAAACTTATAGATAGCTACCGCACCAATATTAAATCACCTTGGATTGATGCCGCAAAATCGCCCTTATACGCTTCGCAATTTTGCTTTGGTGTTGTACAAAAGCACGAGGGCATTTTCACGAATCTCTTTGTTTTCCATTACTCCACGATGTGCCAAAGTCAAGATTACACTATCGTTACGAACACCCCTCATTTTCATGCACAAATGCTCCCCTTCAATAATAACCAGAACACCCTTGACGCCCATTTCCATTATTTCACCGGCAATTTCTTTAGTTAATCTTTCCTGGATCTGCATTCTTCTAGAATATTTTTCTACAAGCCGAACCAATTTGGAAATTCCAAATACCTTGCCGTCAGGAATATAGGCAATATGGATCTTGCCATAAAATGGAAGCATGTGATGTTCGCACATACTATAGAACTGAATATCCCTTGCTATGATTGCGTCAGTTTCCTCACTGAAACTCACATCCAATCCCGCGTCCACTTTATATCCACCAAAGATCTCTTCGTACATATCTGCGATTCGTCGAGGCGTAGCAAGCAAGCCTTCCCGGTCAGGGTTTTCGCCTAGTTCAATCAAAAGTTGTCTGAGTAGCTTTTCGATTTTTCGTTTATTAATGGGATTTTTTGGATTCGCATCTTTATCTTCATAATTCTGATACATCGTCTATATGCCCTTCTCCTTTACCTTTTGGTATGAATGAGCCACGACAACCATCGATGAATATCTGGTATAAATTCTTGAAAGCCGCTCCACTATTGGCTCAGTAGATAAGATTAGCGACTCTATTATAATTCTATTGTCTTGAATTTAGTTGGTTTCTATTTTGTAGTTGCAACTGAAATTGTATCGTCTGTAGCCATAGCCCTCACTCAAAAACCAGTTTCTCTGGCACAGCGGTACAAAGCTTTATTATTCGATTTTTAAACAAAACGGTCTTAGTAGAGTAACGCTTCCAGATGCCCTATATTTCGTAAGGTGTCATATCATCTATTCCTGTCTTTTTGAATGCATTCTTTCTGTTGATACATGATTCACAAACACCACAATGTCTATTTTGAGTCTCTCCTCTTCGTTTTACTCCATTAGTATAACAGCTCCACGTTTTGAAAATCGTATCACCTAGGATCTGAAAGCCCATTTTTAATAGACCGGATTTATCAATTCCTGAGATAGCAGGACACCAGATTCTGACCTTTTCTCTCGATTTTTCCTTAATACTATCTAAATCTGCTAATGTTAGACTTTTTGAAATAGATCTGACAAATACAGGGCGACAATCAGGATAATGGTGATCCCCTATATGCGCTCCATAGCACACCATTTTTGCACCGATACTCAGGGCCCAAGCAGTAGCGATCGTAATGAATATGGCATTTCTTATCGGAACCACTATGTTGTGTCGGAAGCTTGAAGGTAGTTCTGATGTTTCATCAGTTAACGCATTCGTCCTGCTATAAAGATCCTTCATGAAGTTAATGTCAACGAATCGGTAATCTTTCGCACCTAGCCTAGTTGCAAATTTTTTTGCTACCGACGATTCATTAGTAGCTCGTTGCCCATAGGAAAAGTTAATCATATAAATATCAAAGTTTTTTATTCGACTAACATATGCTGCTGTGCATATCGAATCCAGCCCACCGCTAACTATGCAGACTGCCGCCCTTTTGAGGTAGACTTTTCTCGCATTATCTGAAATCGATCGTTTCATTGGATAATTCTGTGATTTTGTACATAATATAATGGACATTTTTAGTATTGGAGACGCTAGTTCTCTATATGCTAGAAAAATAAGCATATATACCTGCAATTCCGTATGCAACAGCAATTAACGCCCTCGAGAGCAAGACTGCAATATCGCTCCTTGCTGAAAAGAAAGAAGTATCTAATCCAGCAGCCAGTGGAATAGATATCAACGAAATCGAACCGACGATGAGCTGTTCCTTATTATTTAGGTTGTTGATGGTTTTCATTAATATGAATGTGGAAAGATTCCCCATTCCTATTCCAAGTAAAATGAAATATTGGTAAGCTGATGGAATAAGGCCTATCGCCAGGAATGGGCCCGCCCAACAAAAACCATTTATCACCTTGGCGGTCATAGGCCATTTTACACTCTGTTTCATTCTTTTTCTTACGAACAGCATTGAAGAACGGAATCTTGTAAATATTACAGCGAATATGATTCCAAAACATGCAACCCAAATGAAAGTATTGAAGATTACCGGATAATGGTTTGAACCTATAAATTCAATCAGTAAAGTACCAGATAGTAATGCCGCAGAAATGGCAAGGAAAAGAACTCCAAACGCCCTTCTCACTAATACTGTCTCCGGCTCTCTCTTCAACAACCAGTGATTGATTGATCAGGTAATTTTAGTCTTACAAGCGATAAATTCGAGTTACATTAACTAAAATAACTATATACTGCTAATCAGTACTTCAATAATCGACAACATATTTCTATCTATCTATCTATCTATGGTTGATCCGATCGAGAAGTACTAAAGAATTAGTCAAATTAAGCCACAAACTGTCTGGCTTTGTTTTGCTTCAGTAGATCTCGCCTGTATTATCGAAAGTGGTAGGACAATTACAGAATATCTTGAATTCGTAACTCATTAATCGCGTTCCGGTCTACTATTAGTATAGAATGGCCAGAAAATCCCAACTGTCGGAAGAAGACAAATTGGAACTACTTTTTAGAAAGCAGCTGAAACTGACGAGGCAAATGCGAAACATGGAAAATAAAATGAGTTCTATCTATAAAAGGAAGGAACTATTTCGAGGCTATCGCATATTCATGTTGTCATCAGCTCTAATACATGAAGCAATAGAATTACAAAGGGAAACGAATTGGAAATGGTGGAAACGTGGATCTAATATGTCCATAGAAAACTGCCAACAAGAGCTTATAGATATTTTGCATTTTGTTATTCAATTGTCTATTGAACTGAAACTTAATCCTACAACCCTAGTTGAAAAGTATTCGTTAAAGCATGTGGAAAATATTAGCCGGCAAAAAAGAGGTTACTAAAGTGTATAGGTATAGAATAGCCTGTACGTAGGATTAAGTCTATAGCTTTTACTTTTATTCACAGATTATATGTACCGGATGCCGTTGGCCCACATGTGTACAGTGCTCTTAATTTCTGCTAAGACAGGTACCCTTGGGATTGACAGATTGATAGCACTAAATGAAGTTAGTTGAGGGGACAATGAACCCGTTTACCTAATTGATTTGGAAGTTCTAGGTTATTATCAGTCAAGAAGTAATTTTATCAATCATATTCTTTTCCTTTGCTATTACTACCTCGCGAGCTATTCTTCTTCCCATGCTCATTGGTTCGGGATAAACCAAATCTGAATAGGGCGAACCGCTAAGATACAGATTAGTACCAGCAACAATTCTTGCTGAAAACTCAAATGTCACAAAGTTTCCGTCTTTGTCATATACTCCCTCCAGACAGAACGGTCCATTCATACCAGGTGGCACTAAATTTCTTGAAGTGTCAACAAACGATTCTCCCATTTCGTACGCCCTTAAAAGTAGAGATTCGCGGAGAACGATTGGAATATTTCCTACTACGTTATATGACATTTCTAAATCCGCGCACAGCTGCTCCCTCGCAGGGATTCTCCCTAATCCATCAACACTAGATTCGTATCTCCTATCTACCCCCATCAGTTCTACTTCGTTAGTTATAGGGGAATAAAAAAAATGCAAGAAAGCAGGAACACCAAGCACATACTCCTGAATAAAGAGGTCCTGTTCGCCGTTGATCAATTTCTGTTCCTTGAGCTTTGTCGCGTGACGCTCAAAACTCTCCCTGTTCCAAGCTATAAAATATCCCCTGCCGCCTGCAGCTCCATGCAATTTCACTATACATAATCCTTGGATATCGTTTTTTGACTCTACAGATTTTGAAACTGATAAATTGGATCTTTCCATTAGCTTTTGTTTTAGTTCCCTGTCAGCCTCCCATCTCAGAATCCATTTATTCCCAAAGATTGGAATACTAATTCGTTCGATTTGGTCAGAATCCATATAGGCAATCAATGTGCCATGAGGGATTAAGACGGAATTTGTCTCCTGTAATCGATCTAGGCACTTATTACTAGTGATCTCACCTAAGTTGTCTACTACAAAAATCTCGTCAATGAATCTGAATCTTTTATACAGATTCAACCTTTTTTTCTCGCAAACAAGAAGTGTGCTTAGACCCTCATCCTTAGCTCCCTTCAAAAGCTGTAACGCGCAGTGTGAACCCAAAGTTGCAATACTATAATCTCGACTTGCCATATATCATCGATATTTGTATTTTCTATATATATAGGTGCATAAAGATATGTAATTTTTCCTGTTTATTACTTCAAATCAATGGAAGCCAATAAGCCACAGATATAGACTCCTGGTTATATTTAGATCCAATCTGCGATTTAATCCCGAATTTGTCCACCTCCAGTTCGAAATTTAGAAATCATCGTAGTTTATCAATTTGCACAAGCCTTCAAGACAAATATATGAATCGAGTGTTAGCTCAAGGGTGGTCACAAAGTAGCACGAGGAGAGGAGGAATATTAGCCCTCGCCAACAATATAGCTATCCGCACAGAATCCAGGTAATTTACCTCCTGCCACCAAAGGTAATAAACTCTGCAATCAACTTGATTACAAAACCAATGGCGCCCACTACCCCCATTCCGAGTAGTACCAGCCTTAGATGAGTCATATAATCATCCTTGCTAGTCTTTTTTGCCAGTTTCATGGTTTGAATAATTTCGACTACCTTTCTTTGTACGACTGACACGAAAATCTACATACATTGAATTCTGGTCATATTTGAAGCTACCGTTGGTAGAGTTGAGGTAAGTTATAACGTTTTTACATATATTTTCGCAATTAGAGGCTATGGCGAACGAACAGCATAGATAGGTTCTTTGTCTGTCCTTTGCATCTCAACAAACGTTTCTGTGTTTTGTATTCCCTCTATTTTTCCGATGCGCTCTATTACGACATTATGCAATTCTTCGAGGGTACGAGAATTCACAGAAACTACCATATCGAATCTACCCGTTACCTCTGAAACGGAACGTACCTCAGAAATTCTTAAAAGCTCTGAACGAATTTTTTCTTTTAACTTGGGATCTCTGTTGATCCCTACTACTGCCTTGACATTAATACCCAGCATACTTTCGTTTACAGTAACAGTGTAACGCTCTATCAAATTGCGTTTGGATAATCGTTTGATCCGACTATAAAGAACAGAAGCGTTGACATTTAGCTTTTTGCTTAACTGCGGTACCGATATGCTGGCATCTACTGTCAGTTCTGATAATATCTTCATATCTAGTTCGTCAAATCTTTGCAAATTTCTGTCATGACATGAATCGTAGTCTTGATTAATAAATGTAATTTTTTGAATATTTCATCGTATTATTGACATTCGAGTCTGCCAGAAAAATTTGCATTGTAGGCATTTTGTTATTTTACATTATTAGTAGTAAAAATTATATTCTTAAAGTAGACGATCTTGTGAGGATGTTTGGTAGGGGAAAGATAAAGCCCGGAGACTACGTTTTTGTGGTTCAGAACGATCACGAAGTAAATAGCATTATTATTGGCAAGGTTCAGTCTGTAGATGGCGATCGGCTGAAAGTCAATGGTACCAAAATCAGACCTGTGGGATTATTGGAACGAGTAAAGGCAGGGCGAGCAATCGGGAGACCCAAGGAAGTTCTTGAAAATCCCGATCCTAATAATTGTATCTTCATGCTGATCGATCGGGTGGAGACTCAAATCTTCAGCGATGAGGTGAATCAGAAATTGTCTAAGGCGATCTGGATAAATGAAAGACGCTATTATGTCCTTGATGGCTGGATCAAAGAGAACCTACCAGACATTTTTGCTTCAGTTCTGTCTGCTGCTGGCGATGAGAAGTTAGAAGCCAGGGCCATGCTACTCGAAAAGATGAATTCTATTTATGAGAAAGACTTAAAAGAACACTTGTATGCCGTTGCAAGAAGCACAAGAGTGCTTTGATGCTTGAAAGTTTTATATTAAGGAGTAGTGGAACATCCACAATTATGGAATATCTATATGCCGCGTTGTTATTGCACAAGTTAAAACAGGATATAACAGAAGAAAGTCTAAAAAATGTTGTGAAGGCAACTGGAACAACGCCAGATGAGATTAGAATCAAGGCGCTAGTCGCGGCCATAGGTGAAGTAAATATTGACGAAGCATTGAAGAACGCCTCACTTCCTACACAACAAGTGCAAGTGAGCGCAGGTTCTGCCCCATCTGCGTCCCCAGGCCCGGTAGAGAAAGAAGAGAAGAAAGAAGAGAAGAAAGAAGAAGAGGCTTTGGAAGGACTTTCAGCGCTCTTCGGATAATTTTTTTAATCTTACGTCATAGTTAGACGCTAGCCAATTTACTCCAATTTAAATCCCTTTTTCGTCAATTCGGTTTGAAGAGCCAGAGCATTAGCCGTGCATTGGGCTAACGACTGCCCAATAGTACTATCAGTTATATAGCCAGACTCCATGGCTAATGCTATGGAATTTTTGTGCGCTCTTGTGAGCAATGATTCGATATTTTCAGGAGTAACATAACCGGTCTCTGCCGCTAATGCAAATGACTCACTTAGACATTTTGCAAGGGCATTTGTATAGTCTAGCAGATTGATTCGAAGATCATTGTCGTGGAGTAACAATCCATCCGCCACTGCGAGATTAACAGAAATTCCAGCCTCAATTGGCTTAATTCCAAGCTTACTCATAAGCGAAGCAAGCTTACTAGATAATCGATCGCCTGGTCTGGCAACTAGTGTATCTCTGACCACCCATATAGTACCCTGGTCAATTTTAGTTGGTACGTTTGCTTCTTTGAACTCCGACAAGACCGGGCCTGGATTGATTCCCGTGTTTCCGGCGTTAATTACAATCTCACTAGATGCTATATCACCCTCTTTTGCCGGTAAAAATATCTTATTCTTATCGAAAATGAGGTTCAGCCGAAACGGGTTTATATTAGTAAACATTAGTGCGCATTGGCCTTCGAGAAGTTTCGAGAGTTCGTCAAGCTTTGGGATATCTGATATTCTCTCGAATGCTCTCTGGGCAACCTTGTTCTTAATTATTCTAATTCTAATCGTGTCCCGAAATTTTTTTCTGAGCATCATCAATTGAGCTGCCCTGACCTTTGTCACTGTAGACAATGCAAGGACATTATACTCTCTCGGTAATTTTTGAAGCTCTTCAAACATCAATCGCTTTTTCTTAGGATATGTTTTTCTGTGATCAAGTCCTTGTTCGGAAATCATCTCACGCACCCTTACCCTTCTTCAACATACTTAGTTTGGCCGTACTTCCCATAGTAAATTTGACTACCGCATTCTGAATATTCTTGCTCCCTTGTGGAAGCTTTTTTTCTAATTCGTTAACTAAGGTTTCTGCATTCGCAACCAATTTCGAGTCGTCCATTTTTTCATCACCTATTTTTGCGGCTAGGTTCAACTGGTTCTTTGTCCTTACGCGAACCGAGTTTCTGATTTTTGCTGATATCGTTTCAATTGGTGCTCCATATGAAAGCGGAGTGGGCATCTTCCCCTTAGGACCCAGAAACTGTCCAAGAGATCTACCTATGTTAGGCATTAGGGAAGTGTCAGCGAGAAAGAAGTCGTGAGCACGTACAATTTTTCTAGCTTCTCTCTTGTTCGTACCTAGTCTATCTAATTCGTCGGGTTCTATTACTTTATCGATGCCTGCCCTCTTTGCCCTCGTGCCGAGATCGCCAGATCCTACAACACAGATTGTGGGAGGTTTAGAAAGCTTATTGGGTAGCTCAATAACCTCATTGATAGTAAACCCTCGCTTAACATCTATATCCTTTAATACTAGTGTTAATTCTACAGATTGATCGAAATTCCTTTTGGTCGCGCCTTCACGTGCGCTTTTTACTAGCTCTCCAAGTTCAGTGCCAGTTATCATATGTGCAGTCAATGCATAGGAAGCCACTTAAAATCTTTTACAAAATTTCATGAAGTGTTATTTACAAATAAATCCTGACTAAACGAGCGGGCCCGGTGGGCTTCGATCCCACGACTTCCGGCTTTCTTCAATAGAGTTTAGAAGGCAGGCGCTCTATCCATACTGAGCTACGAGCCCGATTTCTGTATTAGTTTATCCTTTACCTTAGGAAAGTCTTATGCGTGCTAAGAAAAGGAGGTGCAGTCCTTTATAAAGTGTTTAGCCGTGCTCCAAGTGTGATGTACGTTCTAGATTTATAAAAAATGAGTTCCGTTAACCTTCTACTGATCTAATAATATGGATATAAGACCGAGGCTAAAATCAGAATGAATATCTAATTAACAGTTTGAGAGGGATATAATATCGTTTTAAATATATCTATAATAATTAAGAATTTATATGGTGATATCGACGAATTTCTTTCCTGCCGAAATGAAATCATTGAATTTATCTATTTTGAATATTTCTAAAGTGATCTCCGGAAGACTACAACTAGTTTTGACCTTTTTCTTAAAAAGTTATTATAGATTGGTTGCTGTTTTTGGACATTCGTTTAAGTGGCCGAAATTCCAATTGAAGAAATACTCTGCGTTTTTAAACAAACAGCCTTTACCACGAAATATTGACTTGGCAAGGTATTTGAGTCGGGTTGTTAGCATATCTATGATCAGGAGCGTGAAGTAGGTGACCCGAGAGGCAATTATGGCAAACTTTCCCAGGAGCGCTAAAAGAAATCTGAATGAAAATGATACTAATTTCTCGCTAGCTAAAGAATATGAAGAATTATTACGTAAAATTGAAAAGACCAAAACTATACTTCATACCTCAGGGAATGTCGAAGTGGGGATAACCCCACACGAAGTAGTACAGGAAACGAGAGCATATAAGTTAACTCATTATAGACCAATGTTGAGCAAGACTGCGCGAACTCCGATACTAATTGTATACGCTCTAATAAACAAATCATATATCCTTGATTTGCAGGTAGACAAAAGCTGGATCCATAGCCTGGTCAGTCAAGGCTTTGATGTCTACTTGATTAATTGGAAATCTCCTACCCAATATGACAAATACACTTCGTTTGACGACTATGTTAATGTCTACATAGATGATTGCATCGAGTACATAAGATCGAAGAAGATAATTGATCAGGTTACTCTCCATGGCTATTGTATGGGGGCAACTATGTCTGCAATGTATTGCTCATTGCATCAAGAAAAAGTGAAAAACCTTGCTACAATCGCACCGGTAATAGATTCAAGTCGCGACACTACAGTGCTAGCAAATTTCTCCAGACATCTAGATGCAGAAAGGATGTTTTCTACTGTTGGAAATATGCCTAAAGAACAGCTATATTCATGTTACTCCGCACTGAAACCATTCAAGCAAGGTGTGAACAAATACTTAAACCTTGTCGAGAATATCGACAATGACAGCTTTGTACAAAACTTTTTACGTATAGAAAAATGGCTTTACGACACTCCTGATATAGCCGGTGAGACGTTCCGCCAGTGGATATCAGACATCTATCAGCATAATCTGCTTTATAAGAATGAAATGAAAATAGGGGATCACCTTATTGATTTATCAAAGATAACTATTCCATTCCTAAATATCGTCGCAGAGGAAGATCATTTAGTTTCACCGGAATGTAGTGCAGCCCTAAATGATTGTGTCTCAAGTACAGACAAGAGACTCTTGAGATTTCACACTGGTCATGTCGGTCTAATTGCAAGCAGCTATTCTCAGAATAATGTTCTTCCGAAGGTTGGTCAGTGGTTTAGAACTCGATCGTAGTATGTTACTTCTCATATGAAATGTTGTGATGTTATTCTTGACGGAAGTTTGATCGCCACAGGTCTTACATTTTTGGAAAATATGATAAATCAGCTGAGTTCTAGATACAAAACGAAGTGCAAAACAACGACCAATAGTATCGGCACATACAAGTTAATATATACAACTAACATATGTAGCAGGATTTATTTTCGAGAACTATCCTTGGTTCTTCTTCTCTCAATGGGTATTATTATCACCTGGACCAAGTCCCCATCGTCAATATCCAACGCTTCTCTTTCAGCCTCGGGTATAGATATTCTGCCGCCACTTTGGACTGTGGTCTTGAACATTGCGTTGTAATAAACTAAACCTTGGAGGGTCGAGAAAAAGTTCTGCATTGCATCGTGCTGAATCGAAGAAAATTGTTTCAAAAATTCCTTTTGCGCTTCACTACCTTTATCTACAGCCTTCTTAAATGTGGAAACTGGGTCACTGGGATCTTCCATCTAGTTAGACGTTAATTCGTCACCGTATTTAACATTACGCACATACTGTCTTTTCTTTACGAAAGGAACTTCAATACGATATCTTTGAATTCTTCGGGCTTTTCAACGTAGGGAGTGTGTCCGCAGCGCTCCATAATTACTAACTTCGAATTTGGTATTACTTCAAGTTCTCGTGCATAATTGAATGGAATCATTTTATCATTCAAGCCCCAGATTATGAGTGTAGGTGACTTGATTCTAGAAAGCCTTGATAAAAAATCTCGTGAATCTCTAATCCCCAGCAATGTCGACATAAATGCATATTTAGAATTCGGCAAGCGCATTCTATTGACAAAATCTTTAACGGTCTCCTCTGAAACTATATTTGGATCAAATGCCATCTCTTTAAACGCCCGTAGAGCATTGTCATGAGTTGGGTAGAGTGCTGACATAATATACTGATCAAGCACCCTTGTAGAGGATTGCATGATTCCTGCTGGTGCGGCAAGAACTAGCTTTTTTACTCTATCGGCGAACCGAATCGCAAATTCAGCCGCAAGAAATCCGCCGAATGAAGACCCAAGCAAATTCATCCTTTCGACGCCTAGCTGTTCTAAGAAATCCTGAATAAATTCAAGAAAGAACTCTATTGTGTACTCAACTGTTGGCTTGTCACTATATCCTGATCCGATTATATCTGGTATAACAAGTCTGTAATATTTCGAGAGTCCAGGCACTACTCTAAGCCATCTTTCCGCAGAAGCTCCAAGTCCATGCAGCATTACAAGTGTATCTTTACTATCAGAGTAATCCTGTGGATCTATATAATCAAGATATCGGACTATGTAATCTTTGAATTGAATCGTCTTCATGGGGATATTGTTTTCAGACACCGATGCTACAGAATGACAGTAATAGTTCCCGATTTAATATGTTATTCATTAAACTTACCGAGTTCACTTATTGATAGTTCATATTGGACCCACGCGACTTTTGCTCTAGTTCATCTACAGACTGCCATAACAGCTTTTATAGTCGATACTGTTAATCGATCATCGCGTGGATGTCTGATGATATAAGAATCACACTCATTAAGCCAGAAATTACAATTGGCGAGGAAATTCACGGAACCATTTTGCTCAATTATGCTGGCAGGTTTGACTCTGTAATTATCAGCTCATTAATTGAAAATTCAAGTGATATCGTAGGCATAGAGCTAATAAACAAAAAACGTGTAAATAGTCCTTATTCGAGACTTTCTATACTCAAGAGTGATATTGGAGACACAAATATGATCGAATTCGTGGCGAGGACAAGTCATATTCCTAAAGGCCTGCCATCTAGTATCAAATTTCGTGCATCATTAATTCAGGAACATAAGGAAATCGCATCAAGTATTGCATATATAAAGATCATGACTTAAGTTGTAGAAATTAATTCAGAACCACACTCCAATTTTGTGCTAGAATTTACCTTTGGCTATTACAATCTTGCCGGTCATCCACGGGTGAGGTTCACAATGGTAGGGATAAGTTCCGTCGGTAGTAAACGTGAACTGATATGTTTTTTGCGGTAACACAAGTCCTATTGATGAGATGGAATTGAACTGCCCATTTATCAAATCCTTGTAGCCGTTGTCAGAGGTTACTGAATGTGGAACAGTGTCATGGTTAGTCCAAACAACTTTATTGGTAGCTCCTAAGGTTGCATCTCCTTCCTTAGGAACAAAGTTTTTAGTTTGCGATGGTTGAGAGGAACCTGGTGAAATTGAAATTTTTGTCGTCTGAGGTGGGTTCAAAACCTCGGCTGGCAAAATTGGCTTGGCATTAGCTTGTGGAAGATAAACGAACTGATAATAACCAATACTTACTCCAACGGCCACTATAAAAGCTATAATACTGATACCAGCGGCGTGATTTTCCATTGAACTTCTGTGTATAGTGCAAAGATTTGTTCACATATAAAGTTTAGGAGCAGTAGTTTTACATATTAGATTTTATCTTTATCGTTATCATCCGGCTTGTTAGAAGAACCATTGTGAATATCTCGAGAGGATGTAGAATACATCTGTTGTGCATTTTTACCAAGATTAGACATGTCTGTTTGTACAGCCCTATCTGAATGGGTAGTAGAGGATGATTGGGGCTGTTGAGCGGTAGGTGATTTTTGCACCGCTGGCGGAGGTGCTAATTGTTTGGCGGCTGGTTCTGTAGTAGAAATAGACGGAGCAGCTTTTGAAAAAGGTATTGGTTTTGGAGGTATCGCAGGTTTCGGCATGATTGGAGGTGCTTTAGCTATCGATCTGCCGTGCCTGTATAAATGGAACATACCTGCAAACACAAGCATCATGACGCCTACTATAAATAGCGAGAAATTCTTCATTCCGCTCATAACAGCATAGTATGCTGCAATGTTGAGATAAATCTGGAATGCTAAGAGTGCAATGAATAGAATATAAATCCATCTCAAGGGTAGATTTATTGAAGTTTTGGTACTGGCCTTCTTTGGTTTAAGTTTCGCATTGGCTTCTGCGTTTTTTGCCAATTTTATCATCATATAGCTAAACCCAAATGAAAGCGGGATTAGCAAAAGCATAACTAGATAGAAGAATATCGGGTCAATTACAAGTCTCTCCAGAAGAGCTTTCTTGATATCTGGGTCTATGTAGAATCCCCAATATGTTGTAACGATGATTTGAGCTAGACTGGTAATACCAAGAGCCGTAATAAGTGGTCTATCTTTCCAAGAGAACTTCTTGTATCTGTCAACAAACGGCACGACTAAAAGGGCGAATATGAATAGTCCGGGCCACGCTACACCAGTCACGAACTTGTCATACATGGTTCTCAGGAAAGCATAAAGGCCGGTTAAATACCATTCTGGAACTGTGATCCCAGGCGGCACATTGGGATCAAACTTTGTACCTAGATCTACTGGGAATACGCCCCCAGTTATCATTATAGCGCCACTAATCGCCATTACCATTGGGACATCAAATACCATGAACCGAGGAAAGTGTACAACCATCAATCCTAGCAAGAATATGGGCAAGAAAAATACATGGAATGAGTAAAAACGGAGTACAAAATCGTGAAAGCCACCGCCAAAAAATGCCTCTCTCATCTGAGGCCCCAAAACAGGAATTGAGTTTGTTAACGAGGCTGCAATAGAAATTGCCAATTCTGCGCGCTCACTGAAAATGATATCGTAGCCTGTGAATGCTTCTAATATTGTAAGAACGCCTATAATGATCCCTGTCACCCAGAGGATTTCATTGCGAATCTTGTACCTTCCGCTAAAGTATTGATAGTACATATGCAAAAGTGCTACCATAACCATTGCATTTGATGCATGGTAATGGATATTTCGAATGTGAAATCCATAAGGAATTGTATCATTTATATTTTTGACGCTATCCCATGCTCGATCCAAAATTGGTTCGTACCACAGCATTAGGAAAGCTCCAGTAATTCCCAAAATAATGAATATCACAAAAGTAAGCATACCCAAGAAACCTAAAGGACTCACAAATCTAGATGGGAAAGTAAACTTCATTCCCATGAATATAGTACGATCTACGCCGGCGTAAACCCATCTAAAGAATCGAACTAGACTATTTTCACTCTTTAAGGAAGCGACCAAATCCCACTACTCCATTACCCTCTGGACTCCAGTTAGGAGGCTTTATCCATATATTCCCATCGGTGTCTACTTCGAGATCTAATCTTGCAAGAACATTAGAAGGAGGGGATTGTAGTGATGCTGGTCCTGCAAATGCCTTCCCAGTCAGTGGATCGTACATACTTCCATGACAAGGACACTCTCCCCTTTTTCTACCAGGGTCCGGCCAATATTTCCATAAACACCATAGGTGAAGACACACTGCACTGTATGCCCTAAAAGCGGATGCAGTGTTTTGATTGCCACCTAATTCTACGGGTAGTCTTATAAACTGCCATGTTCTGAATGCCTCTTTGTTTAAGGTCGGATCTTTTGTTTTCGGATAGATCACAACTTCTGAATGATTTGTTGGAAAAGATTTAACGTTGGCCTGAGAACCGTCAGGTAGTTCCACTTTTGCCTTTGCAGAAACTTTTCCAGCCGGATTTGGTAAGAATTTTCCCCAGTCAACAAAGGGTATAAAAGTCATTACAGTACCGGCAGCCGCAAGAAGCTTCAGAAAATCACGCCTTGAAACCTTGCCCCCAGAATTAGGAGGGGTTTGCTGCGTCATAAACAAACCTAATAATTACATATCTATAAACTTTTGGACAATAGATGCTTTTATTGAAACTCTCAAGTAATCTTGATTCTATAAGATTCAAACTACCTATTCATTCAATATTGTTAGGAGTCATTTTGAAGGGTTCATCCAAATACATCTTCAGAAAAACCATTCAATCTATTTCAAAGAACTGTAGCAGAAAATGTCTTATTCTTATCGACGTATATACATTAGATTAAGAATAGAACTATCCTTTGAATCTGTATGAACGTCGACGCTAAGTGCTTAAGCTGCTCTGAGCCTTGGATTTTTCCCGTAGCAGACGCGGCGTATTTCTACGGACGATTGGGATTACTCTATCCATTATTATTTTGTGAAAGTTACTAGTGTTGACGTCGAATGTAAAAATTAGAACAAATGATAATCTGCTAGATCTATCTGTCAGCGGAATGGTTACACGCAATAGTTTATCATAATGAGAAGAAGTGTAATCAATCTTGCCCAAAATTCCCTGCCATCTGACGCGAGTATATTGTCTAGTCGCGGCAGTTATGGCATATTGTATAGTTTCCTCAGTATTCAACAAAGGAACAAGCCCCTTGCGCTCGGCGGTTGCCAATAACGTGCCGTGTTCATCTGCTATTCCCATGAATCTGATTGCAGGATCTAATGATAATATCCTATTACACAAGTCGAAGAAGAATGCTTCCATATAGGAACCAAGATATCTAGCTTGCAGGCGAGATTCATATACTTTACTTTTTACAGTACCAAATATGGTCAGAATTGGTATATGATCGCATATCAACTCCCATTATGTTTAGAATATACGAGAATATGCGGGTGTTCAAACTTTCGGGGTCGGATTATCCATCGCAGGACTAGTGCACTTCTGCATGATTTTCTTCTAAATTTGATTTAATATGTGGCTTAGCTAGATTGAATTTATAACCAAATTTACTTGGGCGCAATAGATCACTAGACACTGCGGGCTGACCAATTCTATCCAGATTCATCTTTCTGGGGGTAAATTCTGGAGGCTACTCCACTCCCCCCAAGATCCGAGATATACTTTTACTTTTTTATATCCCAATAACTTTAACGCTAGAAATGTGTTTGCAGCTCTATATCCTCCCTGGCAATAAGCTATTATTTGTTTGTCTTTTGGGAAGTCCGAATACAGTCTAGCTAATTCGTTATAGTTCTTGAAATACCCATTAGCCAGATTCATGCTCCAATCTATATGATGCGCCTTTGGAATATGACCTCTCCTTCCTCCCCGCACAACCGTGCCGTCGAACTCTTTTTCTGATCTAGAGTCAATAATGTAGGCCTTTGAATTTTTTTTGGACCCTATAACTAAATTAATCTCCTTCGAAGTCGCTAGAACATCCGGATTAACTTTTCCTTGAAATCTAGAGTACTGGAATTGATTAGTTACCTTTTCTATTTTGAATCCTTTTTCTTTCCATTTGCTAAACCCGCCATCTAATATTGCGACCTCCTTATACGAAAAATAAAGCAAAAGCCATAATCCTCGTGCCGCCGTAGGTCCAGACGTGTCATCATAGAAGATGACCTTTTCTTTGTTTTGTATACCAAGGTTTGAGAGCAAGAATCTAGATTGTCGATTGAATTGTTTTATTCCAGTGATAGATGTATCTAACCAATGAAATTGCATTAAATCTAAGTTAATCGCGCTTGGGATATGTCCCTTGAGATAATCGCTGAATGGTCGAGTATCTACTATCAACAAGTTTTCTGTCTGTCCCTTAACGTTGTGCGAGAGAAGCGAATTAAGATTTTGAATGGACATCAATCCTTCCAACGAAAGTTAGTGAGCATCTTAGCTTTTATCCGTACTGCATAAACTAGGCCAGTGCTATCTTTGACGGGCCATGTTATAGATGTATCTTTGTCTGATAGAAGTTATTACAGAATTGAAACTAGGGACAGCCTATTATTTATTAGACGGACGCTTTGTCTCATCGGGAACAGCTCCGGTGACGAATTCGTACCACGCACCCGTTGATTTTCCTGCATCAGCTAGCATTTGATTCATTTTATTTACATCTTCTCTCACTTTACGTTCGGAATACTTGTTCGTTCTTGTGACTACATACTGAAAGATGCCATTCTCGTATCTATGTATCTCATAATACTCCATATTTCTAGCCATTTGAATACGATCTTAACATGAGATTAGGATTAAGGTGAATAATATTTGTCAATTCAATCAAGAGTGTAGTCGGATCTCTGTTAGGACTTCAAATAAAACATGTTACCATTCATCTATCGCAGCTACCACGATTTTCCGTGTATTCTGTTCATGTTTTGTGAGACTATGTTATATCATGGATGGTGCAGACTACTCTCCTAAAACAATGATTTAGACCTTATCGATGCAATAGATTCAGAAATTAATCTCGCAGCTAAATTAGAAGTTATATGATTAATGTCAAACTCGGGGCAAAGCTCCGTTATATCCATTCCCACTATACCTGATGAAGCTGCTTGTTTTAAAAGATAAATGAGTTCAATGGCAGACAAACCGCCTGCGCTCGGAACAGAGACACCAGGTGCAAATGCGGGATCTAGACAGTCCAAGTCGATCGAGATATATTTCTTTTTTGCCGAGACAGAAGATATCCTCTTGGCTATTTTTGAGATCCCAGCTTCTGCTATATCCAGGGGTGTAATTATTTCTAGCCCAGCTTTTCTTATATTTTCTAGTTCCTGGTCCTCAGCAGCCCTTGTTCCGATAAGAATGCTGTTCTCAAAGTCTAAATGTTTGGCAGAGTCGCTTAAGACCGAGCCGTAATAATCTAATCTCGATGACACAAAATCGGGATGCGCGTCAAAGTAAATAAGGCCGACCTTTCCTAAGGCATCTCCTACAGCCCTCAGCGCAACAGTAGTAATAGAATGATCTCCGCCAATTAGCACAGGGATCTTGTCTTGAGTGACTATGTCATAAATGGCGGTATAAAGTTCGTTCCTATTCAGATAGCCAAAATCATAGATCTTCTTATCAGTAAAGCTGCCGCGCATTGGCATTATCGGGATTAGTTTTCCATCTCTTGAAAAAAATTCCGACTCATTTGATGCAACTCGTATAGAATGCGGACCCATACTCGCTCCTCGACGTTTAGAAGTAGATTTTGATTCATCCGCCACGCTTAATAGAACAATATCGGCATCGGTAATGTTATCCACGTTTGATCTAAGAAAAAAGTCAGGGAATCTAGTCAAGAGCGGATCTTTTAGAAATATCTGATAATGAAAGCATTTCGAATTTTAACGCTTCACGCCTTTCCGAGTAATGATGTAGCGGGTTTATATGCCTTATCCGTCACTAGCATAGACTTTATGCAGGCCTCGCGGACCTCGCGTAGGGTCAATATGGTATAGTTTTCAGAAATCTAGGCTAATCTTGCACTCTTGGTGCAAGGTAGAAATGAATCCTTCCAATATTTAGAACTCTAAACTCTAGCCGGATAGGCATTTTACTTGAAAATTCTGCGGCAATTGACCCGCCGACGGTACTTATTGCCTTTGTAATCTTGGAGAGATAATCTATGCTATAGGTTGCTATGCTCTGTTCCTTTACTACCAGTTCTTCTAATCCTTCGCTCTTTGGATTAAGAACTATCTCTGCCTCTCCGGAATCCCCCTTACCTGAAAAATGGACAGCCGAGGATTCCGATTTAACCGATAAATATTCTGAAACAATATTAATGTCTGAGAGTATCCTGTCGAATGATCCGGCTACTAACACTGCTTTTGTATTAAAACTTAATTTCGGGAGGGGGGTTGCGCTAGCAGAGCTCTCTATTAGTCTCATTTTATACTCCCGGAGGTAGCCATTGTACATTTTTATTAATAAGGTACTGTCATCACCTAGACTAATCTCAACCGAGTCTTTTTTATCCCCTCTCCTAATTATTTTTAAGAGCTCGTCGATCCGCACTCCAAATTTTATGGCCGAGTCACACTCAAAACTTTCGAAAGTCGAATTTGGCCAATGAATATCGATAAGAGCTACATGTGACGGATCCATCCCCCTAAAGGAGATGCCCTCAACGTTAGCTTCGAACGTGGCTTCATCCACCAACGTGGAGATTGCCGAGGTAACAGCTTTCCACTCTTCTGTGGATTTTGTCTTAGCCCTAAATACCAAAGAACGTCAATACATTGGCAATCAATAACCGATTTTAATGTATTGGTACGTATCTAATTCCGCAAGCCTAGAATCTATTAATCTTGATATACAAAATAATCTTCCGGAAGCATCGCCATTTGCAATATTTATTTATCCTTCCCAAGACACAGCCTGGTATAGCATATTTTTCAGACCAACCTTGATTTTGTCACATAGTATGCCCGAAATAATATCATATTTTCAGCTTGTTATAGTTGATGAAAACACAATACAAAGCTAAAGCCTCTTTCCTGACGGCTCTTAGTTAGTTATTGATTTTAGTAGATCTGTATTCTCTTAGAGTATCCTTAAGAATAATTTCTCCAAGTATGATTACATTTAGTACATCTATAAAACTGAGTAGTTGCCTCGTCTGCTGATCTTGTCTGAAGCATCCACCAGTAAGCAGTGTTATTTCCACACTTCGTACAGTCCATAGTTGTAGTTGGCAAGACACTCGGGCCCTTATCTGTTTCAATCACCTTTAAGGAACTTGTTTCCTGCTCGGCGTACATGGGACCTCCCTTTCTGCTAGTCGTAGGAAACGCATCGCTACCCAGGTCAGATCTAATATCAAACTTCATACCACACTTAGGACAAAAAACAATACCTTCATCACTCCTAGATTTCATTCTCGTCTCGCACTTAGGACAAAACTTCACCTAAACATGATCGCCTCTTTTAATCACTCTTATTCATAACGTCAGCGAATGTCTTCCCTAAGGACTGAACATATTCTGAAGCAAGAGTGGTTGCTTCATTAAGGGCGCGGACAGGATCTTTCCCCTTTGTCAGGACACGCATCATATAGTCCTTAATAAGTGGGTGCTTCAGCATTACCCCTGCAAATTCAACAGCTGTTTCTTTTAAGAGTTCGTACTGAATAATATACATAACGGAAATATCTTCTTCTTCAATTTTGAGCTCTAATTCATTTTCCTTCAGCTGCATAATCTCCGCAAGCATTACACAGACAACTACTTATTGAGGATATAAATCATACCTGTTGATTCTCATATTAATGGCACCGTTTGATCAGGCCAGTTCGATAATGAATATAGTACTGAGTAAATCCGACGACAGGATAAGAACAAATGAATCACTAATCCTGAACCAGCTTGCTGAACTGCTTGCAACACGTTCAAAGTGCCTTCGACATTGGTGCGAACATATGACAAAGGAGCGTGATAGGAATAGGGAATGGCAAT